>Ga0180218_1000018_pt1:187500-474152 | contig 474152 bp, 435 predicted proteins | sample eDN3rd37CKraftBY_FD_151334 | JGI IMG/M metagenome (GOLD analysis project Ga0180218, IMG submission 151334) | Enriched backyard soil microbial communities from Emeryville, California, USA - eDNA 3rd pass 37_C Kraft BY (version 2) (version 2) | ecosystem: Environmental >... | reverse complement strand
GTTCGGAAAACTCAAGGACTGGCGCCGTATCCACACCCGCTATGATCGATGCGCCCACACCTTCATGTCCGCAATCTGCATCGCTGCAACCGTCATCTTCTGGCTCAATCAATGAGTCCTGAACCTAAGTCGGATGCCATTCGCGTGGCTCACGCTTCAGGCCTCCAAGACCCGCGTCTTTAGTCTGCGAAGGCAGGATCGAGCCGATACGCTTTGCGAAGGAGAGCAGGCCAAGCAAAGCTGTTGGCAATCGTCTTCACCCCTGCTCTGCCCTGTTCGCTCGTGATCTCCGGCACGCCCTGTTTCGGCTTGTTGATGTTCGCCGGGCCGGCCGTCAGGGCCAGCACCTGAGCCTCGCACGCCCGCTCCAAGAAATAGAGCCGGAGAAACGCTTCCCCGACGGTTTCACCCACGGCCAATGTGCCATGATTGCGCAGCAGCAGCGCGTGCTTGTCGCCCATGTCCGCGACCAGCCGTTCGCGTTCGTCGAGGTTGACGGCGATCCCCTCGAAATCATGGAACGCGATGTCGTCGCGGATCGCCATGGCCGTCTGGGTGAGCGGCAACAGGCCATCGACATGCGCCGAGACAGCCTGCCCGTAAGACGTGTGCAGATGCATCACGGCATGAGCGTCCGGTCGGTTCATGTGCAGGGCGGAATGAATGACGAAGCCGGCCGGGTTCGTGGCGTAGGGTGTCGGCATCACCGGCTTGCCCTCAATATCGACCTTGACCAGGCTTGAGGCGGTGATCTCATCGAACATCAGGTTGAGCGGATTGAGCAGGAAATGATGGTCCGGCCCGGGCACGCGGGCGGAAAGATGCGTGAAGATGAGATCGTCCCAGCCGAAATGGGCCACCAGGCGATAGGCGGCGGCCAGATCCACCCGGATCGCCCATTCCTCGTCGCTGACCTGATCGCGAACCGACCGGGTCGCGGCGGCCGCCTCGGTCGTCATCTGAGGCAGTCCATCAAAAGCGTTCGTGCGTGCCATCCATTTGATCCTTCGCGCCTGTCCTTGCTCAGTGCCGCACGCCCAGGGCGACGAAGATGGTCCTCGTCCCGTGGAAGGGAGATCGACCGTGGGCGCGTAGAATATTGTCGAGGAGGAGGAGCTCTCCTTGCTGTAACGCGATCCGGAACGTCTGCTCTTCCAACCGCTTGTGGATAAACAGCGCATCATCGTCATCCAGGGGCGATCCGTCATCGAGGACGGCCGTATCCAGCGTCTCCGGCGCCTCGACCATCGCGACCTGCATTCTGTTCCAATCGTCGATGCGCCCATCCATTTTGGCGAGGTAGGACTGGATCACCGGGAGATAGGCGAAGGCCTGGGTGCACCAGATCTCCCCATGGATCGGGTGCTGACGGAAAAACGGGAACGGCTCCTGAAGCACCTCCAGAAAATCATTGTCGGTCCAGCGCAGGTCCCAATTGCGCTCGGCGGCGATGGCGCGCGCCTCCTCCCGGTCCGACGTACCGAGCATGTCGTTCCAGCATCGCCGCAGTCGGAACATGCCATGGTCGGTCCCGCGTGGCGGCATGAACCGACGCAACCGCGCTGTCCGGCCCCGATATTTTTCAAACACCCAGTCCGGCAAGCTCCGTGTGAACGTGACCATGTCACCGACCAGATTAGTCTTCTGACCGTCGGACGCGGCGGAACTGCAGAACAGGGAAATATAGTCGGGAATCACCGCCACATAGGCCATTTCCTGATGCAGCGGAATCGTGACATCGGCCGGCAGCTCGGTGGACTTGAAGACATGCTCCGCCACCGGCGCGGATCGGATCGCCGTTCCTCCCACATAGGAAGAAAAGGGCTTGTGGCCGATCGCCGCGAGAAACGCCGACAGATCGGCAGCGTCCCGCATGTCCGACCTGATCAGCAGCGCGCCCTCCTGATCCACGACATTGAAAATCGCGCGCCCAAGCTCCGCGTCGGCCGTGCCATTGGCCTGGCGGCCACCAGCATCGAGCGTTGGAATGTAAGTGCCGAGCGGGAGATCGATCCTGCCGATGTCGAGCGCGTCCGACGCCAATGTCGTAGCCATCCAGCTCTCTCCTATGATCGGACAAGTTTACAGTGTGCCGGTGACGCTCGTCCAATGTTAGTTGCATAACCCAATCGACCGAGATTGGCGGTGCGGCCGCTGGTGACACAAAGCGGGTTAAACGCCGGGCGCCTTACGCTAAGAACAAGACGATGGATGAGGTCGGCGCAATCATTGTCGGGGCGGGTGTCGTGGGGCTGGCGATCGCACGCGCGTTGGCGCGCGCCGGTCACGAGGTGATGATCCTTGAACGCGAACAGCAGTTCGGAACCATTACCTCCGCGCGCAACAGCGGCGTTATCCATGCCGGGCTTTATTATCCCGATGGATCCCTGAAGGCAGAGCTGTGCGTTGAAGGGCGCCAGCGCCTCTACGATTTCTGCGAGCGGCGCGGGGTCGCCCATCGGCGCTGCGGCAAGCTGATCATCGCGGCGAGCGAGGAGGAGCTTCCCGCGCTCGACGCGATCATGGCACGCGGCGCCGTGGCCGGGGTCAAGGATCTCGTGCGGCTTGATGCTGCCGAGGCCCGCGCGCTCGAGCCGGCTCTGGCGTGCGCGGGCGCCATCCACTCTCCCTCGAGCGGCATCGTTGACCAGCACGGCCTGATGCTGGCGCTGCTCGGCGAAGCCGAAGCACACGGTGCCATGCTGGTGTGCGATGCCCCGGTGGCCACCATCGCGAGGAAACAGGCGCGCTGGGAGGTGCGGGTTGGAGAAACACGGCTGGTAACGCCGATCCTGATCAATGCGGCGGGGCTCGGAGCGCAGGCGCTGGCGCAGACGATCGAAGCGCTCGACCCGATGCTCGTGCCCCCCCTGTTCCTGGCAAAGGGCTGTTATTTTTCTTACGCCGGACGGGTCCCGTTTTCACGGTTGATCTATCCTGTGCCCGGGCCTGCAAGCCTCGGCACCCATTTCACCCTGGATCTTGGTGGGCAGGCGCGCTTCGGGCCGGACATCCATTGGGTCGACACGATCGATTATACGGTCGACCCGGAGCTGAAGCCGGCGTTCCTTGCTGCGGCGCGGCGGATCTGGCCGGAAGCCGAGGAGGATCGGCTCCAGCCCGCCTATGCCGGCATCCGGCCAAAGCTGGCTGGACCGGGCATGGCCACTGCGGACTTCGTCTTGCAGGACGAGACGGTTCATGGCCTCTCGGGTCTCATCAATCTGTTCGGGATTGAATCGCCGGGGTTCACCGCATCGCTGGCGATTGCTGCGCGGGTGGCGGCAATGGTGGGGGCGCCTGCCCATCTCTGACGGGTGATGTTGGTTCCGGTGGCCGCCGCGGGATCGAGCGAAGGCGGCATTGCCCCCTGCCCCAACGTGCCTTGGGGCCAGTGCTGCCATATGCCCGGCGCTCTCATGTTTTGAGAGCGCCGCCTTAGTGCGGCCACAGTGCGAGTCCGGCTGATCGACATTCTGCGCGCTTCAGGGCTCGATTTGCAGGCACTGGCCGAGGGGTTCGACCGAAGCGGCTGGCGCGTCCAAAGCCTTAGATTGCAAGCCTGATGCTGGCACGGCGTCCGCTTATGGTGCAGTCTGTCGCATTCAGTGGACATTCAAGCCGGCATCCTTAACCCTCCCGTCATGACAAGCATTCTTCGACCCTTCGCCCGCGCGCTGACCATCGGCGCCGCGTTCACCGTGCCGCTGGCGGCGCTCGCGCCTGTGGTGATTGTGCCTGCTCATGCCGCCGACAACGACGATCTGGCCGCAGTCAACCGCGCCATTCGTGGCATCAATACGCTCAGCGCCGACTTCACCCAGACGGATCGCAACGGCCAGATCTCGACCGGCAGGCTGCTGCTCAAGCAGCCCGGCCATGTCCGCTTCGACTATGGCAAGGGAAGCGATCTGCTGATCGTTGCGGATGGCAAATCGCTCTACATGATCGACTATCAGGTCAACCAGCAGCAGCGATGGCCCATCCGGAACTCGCCGCTTGGCGCGCTGCTCGATCCATCGCGCGACCTCACCCGCTTCGGCAAGATCGTGCCTTCGGGCGATGCGCGCGTCGTCTCGGTGGACGTGCGCGACCCCGCCCATCCGGAATATGGCGTGCTCAACCTCGTCTTCCTGCGCAATTCCGCCTCCGCATCCGGCCTTGACCTTTACGGGTGGGTCGCGAGGGATGCGCAGGGCAACCGCACGACCATCCGGCTGACCAACGTGAAATATGGCATTCCGATCGCGGATTCAGCCTTCCGTTGGCGCGACCCGCGCCCCAATCAGGTCGGCCCGCGGCGATGAAGCGACCCGGACGCGCGACGGTCACCATCCTGAACAGTTTCATTCATCCAGCGCTCATCTGAACGGCGATATCTAGATTGCGTGGCACCGGGAAAACGGCCGGGATTCCCCCCTGTTGCTCGGCTGGTCCGGTGCCACAAGCGCGCCGCAAGCGCATATGAGACCCCCGTTCCACGCCCCCCGGAGCGGGGGTTTTCCTTGTCTGGAAGAGCCAGCCCGCGTCCCCGTGCGAAGAAGTTTTTTGCCTCGGGCGCTTGGGTTTGGGGGAGAGGGCCGCTAGGGACAGCGCCATGTCCATAAAAGCCAGCCAAACGCTCAAGGTCGCTTCCTGGAACATCAACAGCGTCCGTGCGCGGCTCGAAATCGTCGAGCGCTTCCTGATCGAATATGCCCCTGATATCCTGTGCCTGCAGGAGACCAAGGTGATGAACGAGGTGTTCCCCGAGGGACTGTTCCGCCGCCATGGATACAATCATCTCGCGCTGCACGGCCAGCGTATGCATCACGGTGTAGCGATTGCCAGCAAGGTGCCGATCCGCGACGACGACCGTCTCGACTGGCAAGCCAACGGCGAAGCGCGGCATGTCGGCGTGCGGCTCGACAACGGCCTCCGCATCGAGAATGTCTACGTTCCCGCAGGCGGCGATGAGCCGGACCGCACGATCAATCCCAAATTCGGGCAAAAGCTCGATTTCTTCGAACGGATGATCGACTGGTCGTCAAAGCTCGACGTGCCGACCCTGCTCGTCGGCGATTTCAACGTCGCCCCCCTGGAATGCGACGTTTGGAGCCACAAGCAGCTCATCAACGTGGTCAGCCATACCGCCATCGAATGCGAGCTGCTGGACCGGCTCCAGAAGGCGCACAATTGGGTCGATCTCGGTCGCCACTTCGTACCGCCACCCGGCCGCCTCTTCACCTGGTGGAGCTACCGCGCGCAGGATTGGGCCAAGTCGGATCGTGGCCGCCGGCTCGATCATATGTGGGCGAGCCCGGAAGTCGCCGCCAAGGCGGTCTCGCATGTCGTTGCGGAGCCAGTCCGCGGCTGGGCGCGCCCCTCGGACCACGCGGCGCTCATCACGGAATTCGTTTTCTGATGGACGCGCGCGCCGCAGCCCGTGCGATCGACGCTCTGCGGCGCGGCTGGCCGATTCGTTTGATCGGCGACGACGGCGCGCTGGCGTTGCTGCCCGTCGAGGGCGCGACGACGCAGAGCCTCGCCGCCTTCGACCCGCAAGGACAAGCCCCTCTGCTACTCTCGGCAGCACGCGGCGCGACGCTCAAGCTCGCCAACCAGCGCGAGGCAGCGGATCCGCACGCCCCGGTGCTGATCGCGCGCGAGTCCTGGATCGACGGGCCGGCGGCGGCGATGGCGATCGCGGACCCGGTCAGCGATCTGGCGACACCGCTCAAGGGACCGTTCTGGGCGCTACCGATCAAACAGGCCGAAGCCGCTTCGCAAGCTTTGGTGCTCGCCCGCCTGGCGGGGTTGCTGCCGGCTTATTTCATAGGCGACGCGGATGCCCCGGCCGAGGTTGAGGTGGCCGCCGAGGCGATCTCCGCTTATGCCGACCCGGCGCGTCTCGCCATCGCCGCGCGGGCGCGCCTGCCGGTGGAGGCGCGCGAGGATGCCGAGATCGTCGCCTTCCGTTCGACCGACGATCCGCGCGAGCATGTCGCGCTCATCGTCGGTCAACCGGACGGCAGCCCGCCGGTGGTGCGGCTGCACAGCGAATGCCTGACGGGCGACGTTCTCGGCAGCCTCAAGTGCGATTGCGGCCCGCAACTCCACACCGCGCTGCACGAAATCGCCGGCGCGCGCTGGGGCGTGCTGCTCTATCTGCGGCAGGAGGGGCGCGGCATCGGCCTCATCAACAAGCTGCGCGCCTATGAGCTGCAGGATCAGGGGTTCGACACGGTCGATGCCAATGTCCGCCTCGGCTTCGCGATCGACGCGCGCAATTTCGGCGTGGCGGCGCGAATGCTGGCCCTGCTCGGCATCAAGGCAGTCCGGCTGCTCACCAACAACCCCGCCAAGGTAGGAGGGCTGGAAGCAGCCGGGATCACCGTCACCGAGCGCCTGCCGCTCGCCCTTCCGGCCAACCCGCATAACGAGCGCTACCTTGCAACCAAGCGCGACCGCACCGGCCACGACCTCTGATGAGCTCGGATGCCGCGATCCTCGTCGACGGCGCCGCCGGGACGCTGACGCTGGGTGACTGGACCTGCCCCTGCGTCATCGGCAAGGGCGGCCTGATCGACGCCGCCGACAAGCGCGAGGGCGACGGCGCCACGCCGCGCGGCGACTGGCCGATCCGCGCCGCGCTGCTGCGGCCGGAGCGTATCAGCGCGACGCACGCCCCTGCCATCCCCTGGCGCTGGATCAGGCCGGACGACGGCTGGAGCGACGATCCAACCGATCGGGCCTACAATCGCCCCGTCCGCCTGCCCCGCGCCACCAGTCATGAACGGCTGGTGCGCGCCGATCAGGCCTATGATGCGATCATCGTGCTGGGCCATAATGATACGCCGCCCGTGCCCGGCCTAGGCAGCGCCATTTTCTTCCACCAATGGGTGATCGGCGAAGCCGGCTTGCCAAAGCCCACCGAAGGCTGCGTCGCGGTCGCCCCGGAAAGCATGCGCGCACTCCTCCCGCGCCTTGTGCCGGGCATGATCCTGCGCGTCTGCTAGCTTGCGCAGGCGCGGCGACACGACACGCCGCCGCGCCGAGCGCTCACTTCAAGAGTTGTTCCTGCAGGAACTCGCTGCCCACCACCTTACGGAAAGCAGCACGATTGCCGTTTTCCTTGTTGAGCTGGTCGAGCGATTTCGACTGCCAGTCCATATAGGCCTTGCGCTGATCAAGCATGGCCTTGGCATTGGGGAAATCCCCATAAATGATCACAAGATACAGGTCCGCTTCGCCCTGACGCGGGTAGAGGTTGGACAGGACATGGTATGACTTGATCCAGCCCTTGGACTTGGCAAATTCCTGCTCCTTCTTCCACTCCGATGCGATCCACTGCAGATATTGAAGGTCGCCGCCATCGAGCATCTCGATGCCGGTCACATCCCAGAAGTCGCCCGGGTCGGTCGGGTAGGTTTGCGCGGCACCGGGCGCAGCGGACAAGAAAAACATGGGCGCGCAGGCAAGTGCTGCGGCCTTCAGAAGCACGTTCTTCATGACTAGTCCCCTCAGATCGTGACTTATCAGCCAGTCTGCTCGATCATGCGCCGGGGTTACCTGATGCAGCTCCAGCCAATCGTGCTGCGCCCATATGAGTCGCGATCGTGATCGCGCGGATTATCGCACGATGCGCGCTATTCGCGAAAAGAATAGGCGAGTATCACCGCTTCTACTCGGCGGCATCCTCCAGCGACGTTTCGCCTGCTTGCGGATTCATCCGCTCAGCCGCCTGCCGCGCCCACATCTGCGCATAATGACCGCCCTTGGTGAGCAGCTCGGCATGGCCGCCCTGTTCGACAATCCGGCCGTCCTCCAGCACGATGATCTGGTCGGCATGGACGATGGTGGAGAGGCGGTGGGCGACGATGAGCGTGGTGCGCCGCGCGGCGATGTCGCCGAGCACGCTCTGGATGGCCGCCTCGGTGCGGCTGTCCAGCGCGCTGGTCGCTTCGTCGAGGATGAGGATGGGCGGATCCTTGACCAACGTGCGTGCGATGGCGACGCGCTGCTTCTCGCCGCCCGAGAGCTTGAGCCCCCGCTCGCCCACCCGCGTGTCATACCGGAGCGGCTGCGCCTCGATGAAGCGATCAATGGCCGCGCCCTTCGCCGCCGCCTCGATCTCCGCCTGCGTGGCGCCGTCCCGCCCGTAGCCGATATTGTAGCCGATGGTGTCGTTGAACAGCACCATGTCCTGCGGCACGATACCGATGGCGTGGCGCAGCGACGCCTGCTGCACCTGCGCGATGTCCTGCCCATCGATGAGGATGCGGCCGCCCTGGATATCGTAGAAACGGTAGAGCAACCGCGCGATGGTCGACTTGCCCGCGCCCGAATGGCCGACGATGGCGAGCGTACTGCCCGGCGGCACGGTGAAGCTGACGCCCTTTAGGATCGTGCGCTCCGGGTCGTAGCCGAACACCACGTCCTCGAAGCGCACCTCGCCGGCCGTCACCCGCAGCGGCGGCGCACCGGGCTTGTCGACGATCTCCGAAGGTGTGTCGATCAGGCCGAACATCGCCTCCATATCGATCAACCCCTGGCGAATGGTGCGATAGACCATGCCGAGCAGGTCGAGCGGGCGGAAAAGCTGCATCAGCAGCGCGTTGACCAGCACCACGTCGCCGGGGGTGAAGCGCCCCTTGCTCCAGCCCCATACGGTGAAGGCCATCGCCCCGCCCATCATCAGGTTGGTGATGAACGCCTGGCCGATATTGAGCATGGCGAGGCTGTTGTTGCTCTTGGTCGCGGCATCCATGTAGCGGCGCTGCGCCTGCCCATAGCGCGCCGCCTCGCGGTCCTCGGCACTGAAATATTTCACCGTCTCGAAGTTGAGCAGGCTGTCCACCGCGTGCGCGACTGCACCGGTATCAAGGTCCACCATCTCGCGACGCAGATGATTACGCCACTCCGTCACTGTCTGGGTGAACCAGATATAGGCACCGACCATAACCAGCGTCGCCGCGACGAGCCCGGTGCCGAACTTCACCTGGAAGATGACGCAAACCGCCAGAAGCTCGATCGCGGTGGGCGCGATGTTGAACAGCAAAAAGTGCAGCATCGTCTCGATGGTTGTCGTACCGCGCTCCACCACGCGCGTGACACCACCAGTCTTGCGGTTGAGGTGGAAGCGCAGCGAGAGGTCGTGCAAGTGGCGCAGCACCTGCTCGGCCATCAGCCGCTGGGCGTTCCGCCCGACCCGCTCGAAGGCGACGCTGCGCAAATTTTCCGAGAGCACGCCCCCGAACCTCGCGCCGGCATAGGCCAGCACCAACGCCAGCGCGAGCAGTACGCCGCCCTCCATGCCCGGCCCCATCGCGTCGATAATGCCCTTGTAGGCAAAGGGCATGATGAGCGTGATCGCCTTGCCAGCCAGCACCAGCAGCAGCGCGATGACGATGCGCGCGCGAAGCTTCGGTTCGCCGACCGGCCAGAGATAGGGCAGGAAGCGCCGGAGCGTCGCCCAGCCCGTTGGGGCCCTGCTCACCCGCGCCTGCTCGTTTCCTGTCATCGACCCCGAGTTAGGAGCCGCGCACCCACTTGCCAAGAGCGGCGGACGCAGCGGTCAGCCGAGAGCGATGCGGCCCTGCGCGGCATAGCGGCCCCGCCCGTGCCCTATAACGGCGAGTGTCATGGCAGCCAGCTCCGCCGGGCTGTTGTCCGCGAACACATAATCACGCGCCAACGCGAAGCGCGCGAAGCTCTCGGCCGATCCGGGATAGGCGACGGCATCGGCATAGGCAGCCCGCGCCATCTCCGCCGGAATGATGAGCTGCGAGGTGAGCAACGCGTCCCGCCCGGTCAACGCCGCGTCCAGACCGGCGAACACCTGCACATGGATATGTGGACAACGCCCCGCATAGCAGCCGGGGACGATGGTGGTGAAGCGCACGCGCCCCGCCGCGTCCGTTCTCTGCACGCCGCGCAGATAGCTTTCCCGCGGCGCACTGTAGAGCGAATAGAGTCCGTCCGCGTCGCTCTGCCACACATAGATGGCACGCCCGGCAAGCGGCGCGCAGCCGTTGGCGTCGACCAGCGTCAGCGTGAGGTCGAGCGGCAGGCCCGCCGCCACGCGCGCCGAGCCGATAAAGCTGGCGCGGATATCGCTGCGCACGATTCCCGGCGCGGCCAGCGCATTGCTGCTGGGGCCGGGCGCCCGATTGGTGCCGTCGGCCGGGAAGGGCCCGGCGGTCTCGGCGGGGGCGACGAGGCAGCGAGCGGCTTGCTCGGCCGCCCGGGTTCTGCTGGCCGCCGGGAGCAGTGCCAGCACGCCCGCCCCGCCAATCCAACCGAGCGCATCCCGCCGGCCAAGTGCATCGAGCGCCGCCAGATCGCGGGCGAGGCTCTCCTCATGGGCTGGGGGGTCTGCAGTCATTGGCCTCTCCTTATCGGAGCGATGGAAGTCTGATCCAGATCATCCGGCGACGCAAGGTGCCCGTGAGCGGGCGTGGAACGATGCCATATTGCTGCACAGACAGGAGACCAGCATGGTGAGGCGCCGCCCATGCGCCAAAGCCCCCTGCTTTCGCCGGACCACCAACGCACCTCGCGCAGCCCCCTATGGGATATCGGCGAACGGTGCTCCCTTCCGCCCCGCAGCCCACCAGACACGGTGCGGCACCGCCAGCGGGTCCTGTGGGAAGCGCTCCGCCAGCAACGTAGCGAGATCGGCATCGAAGCGCGCGACCGCCGCCGCGTCGAGACTGGCCTTCACCGGCGCGCTGGCGCGAATGCGGCCGCGCCAACCCTCATGGCTGTAGGGCTGCGCCACATCGAAGGAGGCGGTCTCGATTCCGCCAAAGCCGGCACCGCTCATGCCCGCCAACCAGTGCGGATAGAGGCCGGTGCCGCGCCCCAGCCCCCAATCCGGGCTGTACGTGCGGATCAGATCCTCGGTCGCTTCCACCATATTGCCGGGCAGCGGCAGCCAGTCGAAATGGGCAATGACGAGCGCGCTCCCGGAGCGCAGCACCCGCGCTGCCTCGCGCGCCGCCGCCGGCCGGTCGAACCAGTGCCAGCACTGGCCGGCCAGAACGACATCGAAGACGCCGTCCGCAAAAGGCAGTGCCTCGGCCGCGCCCGGACGATAATCGACCTGCACGCCCGCCTCCGCATCGAGCCGGCGCGCCTGCGCTATCAGCGCCTCGCTGGGGTCAATGGCGGTCACGGTGAGACCAAGGCGCGCGAGGCCCCGTGCGATGCTCCCCGTGCCGGTGCCCAGATCGAGTGCCCGCAGCCCCGGCGTCAGGCCGAGCTGAGCGACGATCCGCTCGAAGAAATGGTCCGGAAAACCGGCGCGGTGCTTGCCATAATCCTCCGCAGCCCGTCCGAAATCGACCTTGCGAGCGAACGACCGGGCAGTCTCGATATCCTGCTCATCCATCACCCGCCTCCGGTGCGGCGAAATCCTCCGGCCGGCTCGTGCTGGAGATTACCTGCGCGCAGACCAGATCGCCGATGACATTGAGCGCGGTGCGGCACATGTCGAGAAAGCGATCGACACCGAGCACGAGGCCGATGCCCTCCGGCGGCACGCCCACGGTGCCGAGAATCAGCGCGATCACCGGCAGCGATCCCGCCGGCACCCCCGCCGTGCCGATGCCCCCGAGGATGCAGATCAGCATCACCACGAGCTGCTGCCCCAGCGTCAGGTCGATGCCGAAAAACTGCGCGAGGAAGATCACCGTCACCCCCTCGAACATCGCCGTGCCGTTCTGATTGGCGGTGGCGCCGATGGTGAGGACGAAGCGGGCGATGGGGCGCGGCAGCTTGAGTTGCGTATCCGCCACCCGCAGCGAGGTGGGCAGCGTCGCGTTGGACGAAGCGGTCGAGAAGGCCATCAGCATCGCCTCCTGCGTCTCACGGAAGAAGGCGACCGGGTTCTTCCGCGCAATCAGCGCGAGGATCAGCGAGAAGACGCCGAACATCTGCAAGGCCAGCGCCACCAGCACGACGAACACATAGGCGGAGAGGCGCCCGATCAGGTCCCAGCCGAACTGCGCGGCAAGGTTGAACATGAAGCAGAAGATGGCGAGCGGCGCCATGCGGATCACGAGGCCGATGAGGCGCATCGACACCTCGAACACGCCCTCCACCCCGGCTTTCAGCACCGCCGTCTTCGCGGGATCGACCAGCAGGAAGCCGATGCCGAAGAACAGGGCGAAGAACATCACCGCGAGGATATCGTTGCTGCTCATCGCAGCGACGAAATTGGTGGGGACGACCGCCACCAGCGCCTCGACCCCGGTCTTGGATGCGCCGGCCTGCTCGACAATGGAGGCCGCGCCCTCTGCGGAGGCGTCGATCATGCCCCGCGCCAACTGTGGATCAACACCCGCGCCGGGCTGGAACAAGTTGACCATGGCTAGGCTGATCGCAACCGCGATGGAGGAAACGATCACGGTATAGAGCAGGGTGCGCAGCCCCACCGTCCTCAGGTGCCGCGCCTCCCCCATGTCCGCCACGCCGACGATCAGCGCCGAAACCAGTAGCGGAATCACCAGCATGAACAGGAGCCGCAGGAAAATCTGACCGATCGGCTGGGTGATATAGGTGGTTACCGCATGGACCCAGACCGCGTCGGCGGCGACGGCATGGACGACCAGCCCGAGCGCCAGCCCCGCCAGAAAGCCCCCCAGCATCCAATATTGCAGGCGCTGGCTACCGTGCCCGCTGGCCTCCCCCTGTGCGGTCTGTGCGGTCATTTTACGCTGTGTCCCTGTGGCCCTTCCCCGCAGGCTAACAGCGTGAATGGGGCCGCGCAAACACTGCTCGGGAAAATGGAGACCCCGCGGTCGCAAACGGGGCCCCCAAAGGGCGATACCGAGAATCGGAATGGATGACACGGTACCGAAGTCGTCGGCTCAGCGTGACCGCTCGGCACATGAACCACTTTCTCTAAGACACACCGTTTTGCGCCACGCCAAGACCACGCCGGGCCTGCCGGCGCGAGTCTTGCACGGTTCACCGGCTGGCGTTCGTTAGAATGAGGCGTCAGGCGGCGAACGCGCGCCTCAGCTGCCGAGGAGATGCAGTGCGATTTCGCGGCGGTGGGGTACGCGACGATGCTCTACCAGATACAGGCCCTGCCATGTGCCGAGCGCCATCCGTCCGCCGATCAGCGGCACGGAGAGGGTGACGCCGGTCAGCATCGCGCGGATATGGGCCGGCATATCATCCGGCCCCTCGTCGTCATGATGATAATGCGCGCCCTCCGGAGCGATGCGCGCCAGCCAGTCGAGCAGGTCGCGCTGCACCGCCGGCGCGGCATTCTCCTGGATGGTGAGCGAGGCGGAGGTGTGGCGGCAGAGCAAGGTCAGCAGCCCCTCGTTCATGCCCTGCGCGGCGACCCACCGCGCCACCTCGCGGCTGATCTCGACCAGCGCCTGACCGGGCGTCTCCACGCGCAGCAGACCAGTGGCCTGCCGCAACTCAGCCATGGCGCGTCATCCTCAACCGCATTGTGCCCGATGGAGCAGCGCCTGGTCAGCGAGCACCAACGCGACCATCGCCTCGACCACCGGCACGCCGCGAATACCGACGCAGGGATCGTGCCGGCCCTTTGTCATGATTTCGCTCGCTTCGCCCGTGCGTGTCACCGTCTCGACGGGAATGAGGATCGAACTGGTCGGCTTGAAGGCGACCCGCAGCCGGATTGGCTGGCCGGTCGCGATACCGCCGGCGATCCCGCCCGCATGGTTGGCGAGAAACGCCGGCCGCCCGTCCCCGCCGGGACGCATGGGATCGGCATTCTGCTCGCCGCGCAACCGCGCAGCGCCGAAACCGTCGCCGATCTCGACCCCCTTCACCGCATTGATGCTCATGCAGGCCGCCGCCAGCTCACTATCGAGCTTGGCGTAGAGCGGCGCGCCCCAGCCGGCCGGTACGCCGGTCGCCACGCACTCGACCACCGCGCCGAGCGAGGAGCCGTCCTTGCGCGCAGCGTCGATCAGGGCTTCCCAGCGGACGGCTGCCGCAGCATCCGGGCAGAAGAAGGGATTGTTGCCGATCTCGGCTTCGTCAAACCTGGCCGGGTCGATCCCGTCGCCGCCGATCTCGCTGACATAGCCCATGATGCGCACCTGCGGGATCACCAGCCGCGCTACCGCACCCGCCGCCACGCGCGATGCCGTCTCGCGCGCCGATGAGCGCCCGCCGCCGCGATAATCGCGAAAGCCATATTTGGCGTCATAGGCGTAATCGGCATGGCCGGGGCGATAGGCCTTGGCGACCTCTGAATAATCCTTCGAGCGCTGGTCGACATTCTCGATCATCAGGCTGATCGGTGTGCCGGTCGTCTTGCCCTCGAATACGCCGGAGAGAATGCGCACCGCGTCCGGCTCGCGCCGTTGCGTGGTGAAGCGCGACGTGCCGGGACGCCTTTTGTCGAGCCAGGGCTGGATGTCCTCCTCACTCAGCGTAAGGCCCGGCGGGCAGCCATCCACGACCGCGCCGATCGCCGGCCCGTGACTCTCTCCCCAGGTGGTGAAGCGGAAGACCCGCCCGAATGTATTCAAGCTCATGGAATCTATTCCATTATCGTGATAATCGCTTATATTCCAATATTTAGCACCTCTACCTCACGTGAGGTAGCGAGCCACCACTCACGCCCCCTTATCTGTCGATCACGACTTATCAAAGCTAGAAAGCCGCGCATGTCGACACGCTTGAAACTGCTGTATGGCTTTTATGAACGCATTATACCGGTTCTCCGGTCGCGTCGGATGGCCTTTTTCGAGCAAACCATGGGCGTCAAGCCCGGCATGCGAATCGTCGACCTCGGCGGCACCAGCTATAATTGGCAGTGGGTCTCGACGCCACTCGACATCACGGTCGTCAACCTGCCGGGCGTCACCGTCGATTATGCGACGTGCGGCCCGCACCGTTTCCATTTCGTGGAAGGTGATGCGACCGACATGCAAGGCCATGCAGATGGCAGCTTCGACATCGCTTTCTCCAACAGCGTGATCGAGCATGTGGGGGACGCCGCTAAACAGGCCCGGTTCGCGCATGAAGTGCGACGGCTGGGCCGCGGGTACCAGGTCCAGACGCCAAGCAAATATTTCCCCCTGGAGGCGCATACAGGCATGCCCTTCTGGTGGTATTATCCGCCATCTCTCAAGCAGCGCCTGATCAGGACCTGGGAACAGAAAGTGCCCGAATGGACCGACATGGTGAAGGGCACCACGGTTCTTTCCTCCATGGAAATGCAGCGCTACTTCCCGGACGGAGCCCTGCATGTCGAGCGCGTGGCCGGGATACCAAAAAGCTACACCATGTATCGGCGCTTCGCCGGCTGACTCCGATCACCGGAGCCATCCCTTTGAATTTGCAACGTTCGGAAGCATGGGCCGATACGCTTGCGGCCCATGCTCCAGATGCTTTGTCGTCTGCCTTTCCGGATCGTCAGAAACACTTCTGAACGCTCACAATTATCACGCCAGGGCGATGTCCGGCGCGTCCTCCGCCTTCATGCCGATAGCGTTGTAGCCGGCATCGACATGATGGATCTCGCCGGTGACGCCGGAGGCCAGATCGGACAGCAGATAGAGCCCCGCGCCGCCGACATCCTCGATGGTGACGTTGCGGCGCAGCGGGCTGTTCAACTCGTTCCACTTAAGGATGTAGCGGAAATCGCCAATCCCCGAGGCAGCGAGCGTCTTGATCGGCCCGGCGGAGACGGCATTGACTCGAATATTCTCCGGCCCCAGATCAACGGCCAGATATTTGACGCTGCTCTCCAGCGCCGCCTTGGCAACGCCCATGACGTTGTAGTGCGGGATCACTTTTTCCGCGCCATAGTAAGTCAGGGTGAGAATTGATCCGCCATTGGCCATCAACGGGCGCGCCGCCCGTGTCACCGCCACAAGGCTGTAGGCCGAGATGTTCATGGTGAGCAGGAAATTGTCGAGGCTGGTGTCGACATATTTGCCGCGCAGCTCATTCTTGTCCGAGAAACCGATAGCGTGGACGAGGAAGTCGATCGTCGGCCAGCGCTCGGCGAGCTGTGCGAAGCAGGTGTCGATTGCGGCCATGTCTCCCACGTCGCAGGAGAGCAGGAAGTCGGATCCCAGCTCCTCCGCCAGCGGGCGCACGCGCTTTTCCAGCGCTTCGCCCACATAGGAGAAGGCAAGCTCCGCCCCCTGCGCGCGCAAGGCCTTGGCGATCCCCCAGGCGAGCGATTTATCGTTGGCAAGGCCCATGATGAGCCCCCTTTTGCCTGCCATAAGGCCGGTCATGTCGGCTGTTCCTCCGTCTCTTTCGCTGGCTCTCCATCATCGGGAAACTCGGCCAGCGCCGCATTGAGTTCGGCGCCAATTACCATGCCAAGTCCGATCACGAAGAAAAAAATGAGCGTTATCATCGCCCCCGCCAGACCGCCATAGGTGAGGCTGTAATTGGCGAGATTAGCCAGGAAGACCGGCAGCAGCCAGGTCGTTCCATACCACCAGAGCGCGGTGAACAAGGCGCCCGGCCATTTGGGAAAGGGCCCCATGCGATACTGACCCGGCGTTAGCGCCACGAACAGGAAATAGAGGGCCAGGAACAACATGGCCGTCGGCACGAAGCGCGTCGCCGCCAGAATTTCCAGCGCAATTTCCGCGAAAGGCAGGAAGCGACCGATCAGCGCCTCGGCCGTGACCAACAGCACCTGGAGCGAGAGCGCGACCAAGGCCCCCAACACGCTCAGGATGATCAACCCCATGGCGCGGAGCCGGTAGTGCCAGAAGGGCTGGGTCGATTTCGTCCCGTAAGCCCGGCGCAATATATCGCGGATCGTCTCGATCAGGCTGCCCACCGTCCACAGGCCGACCAACGCGCCGATCCACAGGAGATTGCCGGTGCGCGCGGTCAGCACGTCGGTAATGGCCGGGCGCAATACGTTGGCCACCCCCGGCGGTACGGTGAGCAGGAAGGCGTTGACCGTCTCCAACCCCGCCCGTGTCTGGCCGAGCAACTGCGCGGCGGCGGCGGCGAGGATGAAGAAGGGAAAAAGGGAAACCAGCGTGAGATAGGCGAGGTTGCCGGCGTGGATGAAGCCATCCGAATAGACGCCCACCGCAACCCGACGTAACACGGTGAACACCCGCATGCCAAACGGGCTACGCTTGATCTCCGCTTGTAGCCGCGCGCGCCGGTCCTTGAGCCGATGGCGCCGCGCTTCGGGCGTTTCGGGGGACGAGCGGAGCATCGCAGCCATCCTAGAGCGCTTTCGCGCCGGAGGGAAACGCTTGCGGACAGGAATGCGGCAGGCGCCCCTTTCAGGGCTTGCGCGCGATCGTCAGCGAGTAATAGCCGCAGGTCGCATGGGCCTCGCAATCGACGAAACCGGCCTCGCGCAACAGGGCGGTCAACTCCGGTAGCGCACGCTGCTGCCCCTGCGTGCCATAGAGCATCAGAATGGAGAAGCTCGCGACCGTCGCCGGCCCGTCGAGATTGTCGTTGACGAGCGCCTCATGCAACAGGATCCGCCCGCCGGACGGCAGCGCCTCGAACGCCTTGCGGGCGAGGAGCAGGCACGTCTCGTCGTTCCAGTCGTGGAACACGTTGGAGAAGAACAGCGCGTCATAGCCGGTGGGCCAGGGTTGGCGGAACATATCCACCGCCATCGCATCCACCCGGCCCGCCACGCCGCCTTCGCGCACATAATGCATCGCCGCCTCGCACATCGTATCGAGGTCCATGATCGTGCCGCGCAAATGCGGCCATCGCTGCGCCATGGCGATCGGGAACACGCCCGATCCGCCGCCGATGTCGAGCAGGCGCTCGACCTGCTCGAAAACGGGATGCTGCGCCGCGCCCACCGCCGCCGCGCAGCTATGCGCGTGCATGAACGCCGCGATGTGGCGCGCCCGCTCGGCCGGAATTTCCCCGGCCTCCCAGCCCTTGGCATTCTCGCCGCCCTGATGCTGGGCATCCGGAGCCAGCGCGGCGACGATCAGCTCGGTGGAAGGCGCCGCCTGACGGAAGCCCGCCAGAAGCGCCCCCCAGTAGAAATCGCTGCTCTTGACCAGATAGTGACGGCTGACCGGCGTCAGCCCGTAGCGCCCATCCCGCCGCACCAGCAGCCCCAGCGCGCACAGCAGGCTGTTGACGATGGCCAGCGCGCGAGGGTTGACGTTGCAGCGCCCGGCCAGCGCGGCCACGGCCAACGGCTCATCCACCAGCGCATCGAACAGGCCCACCTCGTCCGCGGCCAGCATGGTGGGCAAATTGTGGTAGCTCAGCCATGCGTCCCAAAGCGACCGGTCGTCGACCGGCGGCGACAGATATTGTCCCTTCACGCACCCTCTCCTCGATGGGACTCGCGAGTCCGCTTCTCCGGCGGTCGGGCCCAGCATGGGTTATAGGCCACGCGCGCGCGCTGTCACGCGGCATGCTGCGTGGCCGCGAACGGGTGTGGATGAAGGCAGGAGCCCAACAGAAGACGGTCGGGCGGGTAGCATGGGGGCAGGATTCACAGGAATCCGATCCACCGCCCCGTCTCACAACCCGCCTGCCCGCCTGCCTCAGACTCCCAGATTGCTGCGTAGCGGACGCGTATCCTGCCAGCCCTCGATGAAACTCTTGAGCGCAGGATCGTCGCCGGGCACGTCAATCAGCAGGGTGACGAGCTGATCGCCGCGCCCGCCGCGCTTGCGGGTGAAACCCTTGCCCTTGAGACGCAGCGTCTGGCCCGATCGGGCCCCCGCCGGCACGCTGAGCATCACGGGCCCGTCAACGGTGGGCACCTTGACGCGGGCGCCGGCGACCGCCTCGTTGAGGCTGATCGGCAGGTCGAGCCGAACGTCGTCGCCGTCGCGCGTGTAGAACGGATGCGCCGCCACCTCGATGGTGACGATGGCATCGCCCGCACCGCCAGGGCCGGGCTGACCCTTGCCGCCGAGCTTCATCTGCGTGCCGCTCTCGACGCCGGCTGGCAATTTGAGGTCGATCGTCTTGCCGTCCGCCAGCGTGATGCGCTGCGGCGCCAGCGTGGCCGCATCGACGAACGGGACCGAGAGGCGATAGGCGACATTCGCGCCGCGCTGGGGCGGCGGTGCGCCGCGTCCGCCAAAACCGCCAAAGCCGCCGCCACGGCGACCGCCGCCGAACAGCCCTTCGAAAATATCGCCGAAATCCGCGCCGCCGGAATTGAAATCGAAACCGCCGGGCCCCGCGCCGGCACCACCATAGCCATGCCCGCCGCCCTGACCGTAGCCGAAGGGATGGGTCGGGTTGCCGTCCGCGTCGATCTCGCCCCGGTCAAACTGCGCCCGCTTGTCCTTATCGGAGAGCAGATCGTAGGCGCGCGTCACTTCACTGAAGCGCTCGGCGGCCTTTGGGTTGTCCTTGTTCCGGTCCGGATGCAGTTCCTTGGCCAGCTTGCGATAGGCGGATTTGATCGCCGCCTCGTCCGCCCCGCGCGGCACCCCCAGCAAAGAATAAGGATCAGCCATGCCCCGTTTGTCACCATTTGTTAGCGGCGCACCCGCGCCGTGCCTTCATCTGGCGATTCTGGCGCGCCGCCGCAAGTGGCTGACGCCTCGCGGCTGACGACGCGGCTCTACGAGGGGTTAGGAAAATGCGCGAACAAGGCCGCCGCGAGACGCCCCGCAATCGCCTGATCGGTCCACTTGGCGTCACCCTCGCGCGTGGCGATCTCGGCGCGCCCTTCCCACAGCGCCTTGCCGGTCACGCGGTCGCGCAGCCGGGCTTCAAGCCGGGTGGAGACGAGCGCCTTCTTCGGCTTGCTGAGATCAACGGCGATGGCCATGCCGGTCATCGTACCGCGGTTGGAGACGCCGACCATCCCCTCACCGCTCACCGGCTTGCGCTTGGCCTCCGGCGGCACCAAAATCTCGCGGACGATCCGCAGCTCGGCCACCTGCCCGCCATCGGGATTGGGCGCGGTCGTGTCGTAACCGGCCTTGACGAGCTGGTCGATCACCGCCGCCTCATAATAGGCGCGATCACCCGGCGCTTGCGCCGCGCTGCCTTCCTCCGGCGCCGCGACCACCGCGATCGGGCCGTGTCCGAGCGCATCGCCGGCATCGTCCGCCACGAACTGGGCTGCATCCACTCGTCCCTCGCGGCTATCCCGCCCGTCACTGCGCGGCTGCGCACGCGTGGTGCCCCAGCCGCCATAGGGGGAGGACGCCCAGCCGGGGCGCCCCCAACCGGGCTGGGCGAGCGCCGGCGCGGCCGCGGCGAGCGCGGCGATCATCAAGACAGCAGAGGTCAGGCGACAAACGGACATGGCGGCTCCTTCGGCATGCGGTCGATGCCACCCCTAGCCCACCTAGGCCCGAGCGCCTTGCCCGCGCATGAATGGCGCAGGCCGGCGGTTCCGCGTTCGACGAAAATGCTCTAGACGATCCTATCATGACAAAGCAGATCGACACGCCCCTCCCCGCGACCACGACCACCGACGATCCCTTCGCTCTGTTCGATACCTGGTTTGCGCAAGCCCGCGCCAGCGAGGTTCATGATGCCAGCGCCATGGCACTGGCCACGGCGGACGCGCGCGGGCGCCCTGCTGTGCGCATGGTGCTGCTCAAGGGGCACGGGCCGGAGGGGTTCATCTTCTATACCAATTTCGAGGGGCGCAAGGCGGCCGAGATCTTCGCCAATCCGCATGTCGCGCTGCTGTTCCACTGGAAGTCATTGCGCCGGCAAATCCGTATCGAAGGGCCGGCCAGCTGCGTCGACGACGCCACGGCGGATACCTATTTCGCCACCCGCTCGCGCGACTCGCAGCTCGGTGCCTGGGCATCCGACCAATCGCGCCCCCTGCCCGACCGCGCGACTTTCGAGGCGCGCTTCGCGGAGGTGGCCGCTCGTTTCGAAGGTCAGCCGGTCCCGCGCCCGCCGCACTGGTCCGGGTTCCGCGTCATCCCTGAGCGGATCGAATTCTGGTTGGACCGCGCCCATCGGCTGCACGAACGCACCGTCTATGAGGCGGACGGTGCGGGCGGCTGGCGGTCGGCGATGCTGTTCCCGTGACCGACCCGGCGCCCACTCAGCCGGCGAGCCAGCTTGCGATCAGTGGTGCGCTCAACCGCCGCGCTGCCATCGCCTCGGTCTGCGTCGCGCTGATTCTCGCCGCGCTCAAAAGCTATGCGGTCTGGCGCACCGGGTCGATCGCCATGCTCGGCTCGCTGGCCGATACCGGGCTGGATTTCGTTGCCAGCCTCGTCACGCTCATCGCCGTGCGGGTCGCCGCGCAGCCGGCCGACCATCACCACCGCTTCGGCCATGGCAAGGCGGAGGCGCTCGCCGCCCTGTTCCAGGTTTCGCTGATCAGCGTCGCCGCGCTCGGCATTATCATCCGTTCGGCACAGCGCTTCAGCAGCGGCGGCGAGCCGGCCGCAATCGAGTATGGAGTCGGCGTCTCACTGGTCGCGATCGGGCTGACGCTGGCGCTGGTCTGGTATCAGATGCGCGTCGTCCGGCTCACCGGCTCGGTCGCGATCAATGCGGACCACCTTCACTACCGAAGCGATCTGGCGCTCAACGTCTCGGTGATCGCCGCGCTTGTGCTCGAAGCACTCCTGCACCTGCACGGCGCGGATGCGCTGTTCGGCCTCGCCATCGGCGTCTGGCTGATCCTCAACGCCTGGCGCACTGCCACCCACGCCATCGATCAACTGATGGACAAGGAATGGCCGCGGGAAAAGCGCGAGCGCTTCCTTGCCGCCGCCGCCGGCCACCCGGGACTCCAGGGGATCCACGATCTGCGCACGCGCAGCAGCGGCGCCCATGATTTCGTCCAGTTCCACATCTGGGTCGACCCCGCCATGACGGTCGCACAAGCGCATACCCTCATGGAGGCGCTGGAAGCCCGGCTGCACGCAGCTTTTCCCGGCGTGGAGCTGCTCATCCACGTCGATCCCGTCGGGCAGATGGACAGCGATGACCCCATCGCCGAGCGCGATGTGCTCGCAGACCTCAAGCCAGCCGAGGGGGCCAAGCGATGACTGATCTCCCGTTCACCCAGGTCGATGCCTTCGCGCACGGACCCTTCACCGGCAATCCCGCAGCGGTGATACCGCTCGACGCCTGGCTGCCGGACGCGGTGCTGCAAGCCATTGCCCAGGAAAACAACCTCGCCGAGACCGCCTTCACGGTGCCGCTCGGGCCAGATGCCGGCGCGGACTACGAGCTACGCTGGTTTACCCCTGCGGTCGAGGTCGCCCTATGCGGCCATGCCACGCTGGCGAGCGGCCATGTGCTGATGGACCGGGAGCGCGATGCCATCCGCTTCCGCACCCGTCAGGCAGGCGACCTTGCCGTCCGCCGCGCGGACGACGGCTATGCCCTCGACCTGCCCGCCTGGACCATGCAGCCGACCGATCGCGCAGACATCGCCGCCCTGCTCGGCGGCGGCGCGCCGGTCGAGATGCGCTGGCGCGAGGGCGGCTATCTGCTGGTCGTCTATGCCGAGGAGGCGACCGTCCGTGCCCTCGCACCGGATTTCCCCGCGCTGGCTCGCGAGGGCAACATCCTCGTGATCGCCACCGCGCCGGGCCGCGCAACCGACATTGTCAGCCGCGTCTTCGCCCCCGGCGCCGGTATCGACGAGGACCCCGTCACCGGTTCCGCCCATTGCCTGCTCACGCCCTACTGGACGCAGCACCTTGGTCGCGATCGGTTCACCGCCTACCAGGCCAGTTCCCGCGGCGGTTATATCGGCTGCAAGCTGGACGGCGACCGCGCTATCCTCTCCGGCCAATGCCGCACCGTGATCGAGGGGCGGTTCCGGCTGTAGGGAGAGGCCAAAGGCAGCCAGCCTTCGGACCCGATTGCCCTCGCCGCCTCTACACCCACTGCGCCAGCCAGTCGGCCAGCGCTTGCGGCGTCATGCGCCGGGCATCGGCGAGTGCGAACAGATGGTCGCGGTTCAACAGCTTGTTGCTCTTGGGATCGACGACCAGCAGCGCCGGCACGCCCTTGAGGCTGGTTACGCCATAGGGCCGCACGACCTGCGCGTTTTTGTCGAAATGGCCGACGTCGACCATGACCAGCACATAATGCTTGTCGATGAACGCCCGAACTTCGGGCAAATGCAGCACGCCTGCCAGCACGCGGCAATCGGGGCACCAATTGCCGCCCAGGTCGAGAAGCAGCTTCTTGCCCTCCTTCGCCGCGCGCGCCTTGGCGGCGGCGACCTGCCGGTCGGCATTGGCCTTCTCGTCATAAGGCAGCGGCAGCGGCTGGGGCAGCTTGTCGAGGGTCGCGACGGAGACGCGCGGGGCGCGCACGGCGGCTGCCTGCGTCGCGACCGCGCTCAGCGCCAGCACGGCAAAGGCGTTCAGAAAAGATCGGAGTTTCATGCCAGGCTCCCTGATCGTTACAGACCCATCTAGCGCGTTCCGGCGTGTCCTTACACGGAGACATTCTTTAGCCCCGCCAAGACGCGCGCCCGCTCAACTCGGGAAGCGTCGCACCAGCCGCGCCATGGCACGGCGCAGCGCGTCCATGTCCTCCTCGCGCGTCACGCCGAGGCGGACGACCACCAGGCCCTGTTCGGGCGAGATCAGCAGATATTGGCCGCGATTGCCCACGGCCGCCATCAGCGTGGGCAACGCCTCGCCGGGGAACAACAGGGTCTGGTCGCTGGCGCGGTTGAGCCAGATGTGCATGCCATAGGCCGGGTTGGCGAGCGAGGGCGCGGTCATCAGGTCGAACCATTTGTCCGAGACGACCTGCCGCCCGTCGAGATTCCCGCGCCGCCGGATGAACTCGCCGATGCGGGCATAATCGCGCGCGGACATGTGCATCATCGCCGCCCCGAGCAATGTGCCGCTCTCATCATATTCGGGCACGAAGCTGGTGAGGCCGAGCGGCCCGGTGAATCGCGCGGCGATGAAACGCGCCATCGCGTCGCGCCGCACGCGCGGATCGCGACTCGGCGTGAGCAGGTCGGTCATGATGCCGGCAAGGATCATGCTGGTGGCGCTGCTGTCTGCGAAGCGCTGGCCGCGCGGATAGACTAGCGGCTTGCCGATGGCGAAGGCCGCCTGATCCCGCGCGCCTTCGCCCACCAGCATGTCGAGCGTGTCGCTGTGGACCGCCGGCTGCCATTGCTCCTCGTTACGCAGGCCCGCTCGCATCTGGAGCAACTCCCGCAGCGTGATGGCGCCGCGCGGATCGCCCGGCTGGTGCCAGGCGGGTACCGGCGCGGGATCATCGAGCGCCAGCCGCCCGTCCGAGACCATGATGCCGGCGAGCAGCCCCGTCACCGTCTTGGCGATAGACCAGGAATGGAAGCGGCTTTGCGGCCCGTAACCCGGCGCATAACGCTCGGCGATCACCGTGCCGTGGCGCATGACGACCAGCGCCCGCGTCTCGCCGGTGGCTGGCTCCGCCTCCGCATCGAACAGCGGATCGATCGCCTCGCGCAGCGCCTGAGGGGAGACGCCGGGACTCTCCGCCAGCACGGCATAGCGCGCCGCCCCGGGCTGCTGGGATGCGCTCGCCCCTGCGAGCAGGGCCGTGCCGGCAACAACGCCGAGCCAGCGGCAGAGCATGATGATCCTCATGACGCGCCCCCTATCACGCCCGGAGGCGAAGAACAGCCGGATCGTGCGAGCGCCCGGCGCGCATCGGCGCCGCCCTCGCGGCGCTTCTCCGGTGGCCGGACGTTTCACGCGGACAATGGACTCCTACGCAGGCCGGAGACCAGGCCGGAAAGGACTTGCAGCAGGCCCCGGCCTCCCGCCCGCGCAGAACGCGAATAATCAGCCCGCTACACCGGCGGCAGGAAATGATTGAGCGCCGCCAGCGCGATCAGCATCGCCACGCCGATACCGAGGCTCCAGCCGATCAGCTTCTTCTCGATCGGCAGCAGCGGCTCGACCTCGGCTTTGTCCAGTTCCTCGCGCAGATTGGGTTCGCTCATGCCGGGTTCCTTGGGATCAGGCCACGATCGGCGGCTTGATGCCGCTAAAGAACAGCCAGGAAATGACCAGTCCGACCCAGATAACGAAGCCGAACAGGCACAGGAAATAGATGGCGGCCAGCTTGGCAAAGCCGTCCTGCCAGAGCTTGCGGAAGTTGGAGAGTGCGCCGATCGAGAAGAAGGTGAGGATGAAGAAGATCACACGGAAGGTGTTGGCCTCCGCAATGGCCGGCGTCATCCGTGCTCGCGTTTCCGGTCCCACGCTCACCGCGATGATGAAGCAGATCGCGAAGGTGATGACGAATCCGATGATGAACTTGGGGAAGCGCTCCCAGATCTCGCGCGCCTTGGCTCGCTCGCCGCCTTCCGCCACGTTGATGTGGTTGGTCCAGATATAGGCGAGGACGAAGGCCCACACCCCGATGAACACGTCGATGAAAACCTTGACCGTCGCGGTGGTGCCGAGGATCCAGCCGGGCTCGTAATGGATGCCCGCCGCCGAATTCTTGGCGAGGATCAGCGCCTCTGTAATGCCGCCGGCCGCCACCGCGCCGCCGTCCGTCTTGACCGCAAGCCCTACCCATGCGGCCGCCACCAGCGGCTCGTCAGAAAGGAATGTCTGCGCAAGAAATGGCAGGATCAGCACCTCGACCACCGCGAAGATCACCACCAGCGACGAAACCAGCACCGGGATCACCGGCCGCGCGCGGATCGCCCCGCCGGTCGCAATGGCGGCAGAGACGCCGCAGATCGAGATGCCCGAGGCGAGCGGCACCGCCCACTCGCGGTTGAAGCCGAACCATTTGCGCGAGACGTAATAGACCACCGCCCAGTAGATCAGATAGGCCTCGATGATCGCCGCCGCGCCGCGCAGCATCAGCGTGCTGGCGAGCGCCAGCCGGCCGACCACCGTCACCGCCAGAAAGGCGCCGAGCACGACGATCGCGATCTTGATATACAGCTCCGGCCGGATCGCCTCGTGCAGCCACTCGGCAAGACGCGGGAAAAAATTGGCGACGATCAACCCGGCAATCAACGCGACGATATAGCCGCCCTCGTTGGTCAGCCGCAGCGACCAGCCAATGCCGAACTTCTCCAGTTCCGCCGGCGTCACCGCCGCCAGATGCGCATGGCTGCCGATGATCCACGAGGCGTAGGAAATGACGAAAACGACCGTGAACGCCGCAGCGAACCGCCCGAGCGCCAGCCCCAGCGCCACGGCGCCCGCGCCGAGGACGACGAGGAGGCCCAGATAGGTGGCGACCAGTGCCCCCGCGCCGCCGAGTGCGGCATAGGCCTTGCCCACCGGCGCCATCGCGGCGGCGGGGTCGGTCCAGACCGATGTGGTGACGGCCCAGCCGAGCAGATCGAGACCGCTCAGATGAACCAGCGCCAGGGCGAAAAGGAGCAGACCGATCCAGACGGCCAGCCAGTCTTCATTCAACCGGCCGCCTGCAACTTCTCCCCCAGAAGTCGAGTCGTTCATGGGCCGAGGCTAGGAACGTGCTCTGGGGCGCTCAACAAAGTTATGCTTGGGGCTCGACAATCAAAGATGCCGACAACTTCCATCTTTTTGGCGCAGCCATTGATGGCGCCCATCCTGCGTCTCGCACGCGGCTGCCGCGCGATCCTTTTGCTCTTCCTGGAGACGCGCCTTATCAGGCGCAGCCATGAAAGGGGAAATCTGGACCGCGACTCGTGCTGCGCGCCGGCTGCTATGGGTGCCGCTCGCGCTGCTCGTCTTTTACGGCGCGGTCAATTGGACAGGCTGGCAGCGCCGCGCCGATCTGGCGGCCGGGCTGGGCGCACGCATGGTCTGCTCCTGCCGCCATATCGAAGGCCGCGCCCTGGCGGATTGCCAGAGCGATCTTGCCGGCATCGATTGGATGGCCCTCGTCCGCTATACCGACGATGGCGCCCACAAGCGCATCATCGCGTCCGTCCCGATGATGGCCCAGCGGGCCGCGCGCCTCAAGGATGGCTTCGGCTGCCTGCCGGAAGGGCATTGACGACGCGACGCCCAACGACCTGCTGCCAAATGAGCCGTTCGTGCGGGGTGGCCGCTCTGGAGGCCGACTTAACCTTTCATTGAACGCCGTCGGCCATGATGCCCTTGGTCATGATGTCGGCAACCACCCCAACAGGCGCACCTATCTCTACCAGACGTGGCCAGGCCGCTTGGAGCCTCGCCATGGGCGCGGCTATATTCGCGCTGGCCCTGCTCGGCATACTCAGCCGCCCGCAACTTGACGTGGCATCTTTCTGGCCAGCCAATGCTGTGATGCTCGGACTGCTGGTCCGCTTCCCGCACCTTGCCCGGGCGACGTCCTGGCTCGGTTGCGCAGTCGGCTTCTTCCTGGCCGATGCCCTCACCGGCTCTCCGCTCCCCGCCAACCTCATCCTCAACAGCGGAAATCTTCTCTCAGTCGCCACCGGTTATGCGCTCTTGATGCGGCTGCCCGAAGCCGAGCGAGCGCTCAAACGGCCGATGTCGATGGTGCATTTCCTGCGCGCCATTCTGGCGGCCTCACTCGTCGCCGGATTTGTCGGCGCGCTTGCCAATCCAATTTTGTTTGACGGGCCGCAGCTGGAAGGGCTGTTTTTCTGGTCCATCTCAGAACTGGTCAATTATGCCGCGATCTTACCCGTCATCCTGACCCTGCCGGCCGCGCAGGTCGCGCCGCCGGCGCGCGAGGCGTGGTTCCCGGGTTTGCGCAAGCGCGCCGCGCCCCTGGTGACGCTGGTGGCATCGATCGGGGGCAGCATCGTGATCGGCGGTCCGGGCGCGATCGCTTTTCCCATTCCCGCGCTGCTCTGGTGCGCGCTCGCCTATCGTTTGTTCACCACCGCTTGCCTTGCCCTGGTTTATGCGGCCTCCACGCTGATCTCCATCCGGTTGAATGTGATGCATCTTGGCGACGGCTTCGACACCCGGGAGGCGCTGACATCCGCACGGCTTGCCATTGCGCTAATAGCGCTGGGGCCGCTCGTGGTCGCGAGCGTCATGGCGGCACGTTCCGATCTGCTGAAGCGGCTCCGGACGCTTGTCGATCTCGATGCGATGACGGGCCTTCGCAACCGCCGGGCCTTCTTCGAACATGGCGGGGCGTTGCTGGAGGTTTGCGCTGCGCAGAACCGCCCGGTCTCCGTGATGATGCTGGACATCGACCACTTCAAGACGATCAACGACCGTCACGGCCATGAAATGGGAGACCGGGTGCTGATCACCTTTGCCCAGATCCTCGCCCGCACTGTGCGGCCGGATGATGTTGTCGGGCGGGTCGGCGGCGAAGAGTTCGCCGTGGTACTGCCGGATTGCGCGGCGGTGGAAGCGATGGCGGTAGCGGCGCGGATCAACAGCCAGTTCCGATCCGCCGCGATCGACCAGGCCGATGGTGCACCCGTCTTTGCCACGGTCAGCATCGGCATCCATTCCGATCCAGGGCCTGCGAGCCTGGAACAGCGGTTGTCGCAGGCGGACAAAGCGCTCTATCGGGCAAAGAACAGCGGGCGCGACACGATCGACCTGTCACAAGGCGCGCAATAGGCTGCACTGTCCGTGGGTCACGGCATTGCGCCGCGCCACACGCTATTTCGGATTGCCCATCTCGTCGCGCAGCACCTCGCGGCGGCCGACATGATTGGGCGGCCCAACCAGGCCCTCCTCCTCCATCCGTTCGATAAGCCGCGCGGCGCTGTTGTAGCCGATCCGCATCTGGCGCTGAAGCCAGCTGGTCGAGGCCTTCTGGTTCTCGAAGACGAGCTGGCAGGCCTTGCGAAACTGGCGGGCATCGCTGCTGTCGTCGCCAAGGTCCACACCGTCCAGCGCGAAGCTGCCGTCCTCCGGCTCCTCGGTAACGGCGGAGATATAGTCCGGCTGGCCCTTGCTGCGCCAATGGTCGGCGATATGCCGCACCTCGTCGTCGCTGACGAACGGCCCGTGCACGCGCATCAGGCCCTTGCCGCTCGCCATGTAGAGCATGTCGCCCTTGCCCAGCAGTTGCTCGGCGCCCTGCTCGCCCAGGATGGTGCGGCTGTCGATCTTGCTGGTAACGAAGAAGCTGATCCGCGTCGGCAGGTTGGCCTTGATGACGCCGGTAATGACGTCAACCGAGGGGCGCTGCGTGGCGAGGATCAGGTGGATGCCCGCCGCGCGCGCCTTTTGCGCCAGCCGCTGGATCAGGAACTCCACTTCCTTGCCCGCCGTCATCATCAGGTCGGCCAGCTCGTCGACGACCACGACGATCTGCGGCAGCGGCTGATAGTCCAACTCCTCATCCTCGTAGATGGGCTGGCGGGTCTGCTCGTCGAAGCCGATCTGCACGCGGCGGCCGAGCGGCTTGCCCTTGGCGAGCGCGCTGCGCACCTTCTCATTATAGTTGGCGAGGTTGCGCACGCCGATGGCCGCCATCATGCGGTAGCGGTCCTCCATCTGCTCCACCGCCCATTTGAGCGCGCGGATCGCCTTCGCCGGCTCGGTGACGACCGGCGAAAGCAGATGCGGGATATTGTCGTAGATGCTGAGCTCCAGCATCTTGGGGTCGATCATGATCAGGCGCAGCTCATCCGGCGTCAGCCGGAAAAGCAGCGACAGGATCATGGCGTTGAGGCCCACGGATTTACCGGAGCCGGTGGTACCGGCGACCAGCAGGTGCGGCATGGCGGCCAGGTCCGCGATCACCGGCTCGCCGAAGATGTTCTTGCCGAGGATGATCGGCAGCGGCGCCTTGGATTCGGCAAAGGCGCTGCTGGTAATCAACTGGTGGAGCACCACCGATTCCCGGTTGGTGTTGGGCAATTCGATGCCGATCACCGTTCGCCCCGGAATCGTCGCGACACGGGCCGAGAGCGCCGACATGTTGCGCGCGATGTCGTCGGCAAGCTGGATGACCCGACTGGCCTTGATGCCCGGCGCCGGCTCCAACTCATACATGGTGACGACCGGGCCCGGGCGCACCTCCGTGATCGCGCCTTTCACGTGGAAATCGTCAAGCACGCTTTCGAGCAGCCGGGCATTGCGCTCCAGCCCCGGCCGATCGATCTTGTTCGTCGTGGTTTCGGAGGCCGGGGTCAGCAGCTCGGGCGAAGGCAGCGCGTCGTTGCCGAACAGGTCGTTTTGGCCGGAAACGGGGCCGAACGCCTTGGGCACCGCATTGGCATTGGGCGCCTGGATGGTGATCGGCTGACGCGGCCCGGCGTCGACCGCACGGCGCGGTTCCGCCTCGCGTGCGGCCGGGCGCTCGTCTTCGCTCAGGGGCGCCCCCTCGGCGCGGCGCGCAAAGGCCCGGCGCAATGCCGCGAAGCCGGGCAGAGGCGGCATCGCCGGACGGGCGAGATGCCAGAGCGGCTTGTCGAGCGCGAGGCTGCGCACCCATAGCCACAGGCCAGCGCCAAGGCTGATCGCGAGCAGCAGCCACTCCACCCAGCGATCGGCGGGCGTGCCGAGCTTGGCAGTCAGCGCAGTGAGGCCATTGGCGGCGAGGAAACCGATCACGCCGCCCCAGCGGGCGGGCAGGCCGACCAACGGCTCGGGCTGGAGCAGCCAGAGCGCGGTCCCGATCAGCACGATGCCGCCGGCACATTTGGCGATTTGCCCCTGCCAGCCGCTCATGTCCTGGTCGGCCCACAGCCGCCGAGCGGAGACGACGAGCAGCGGCAGCACCAGCAGCGCCGCCACGCCGCCCAGCGTATAGAGCAGGTCCGCCGCCCAGGCGCCCGCCGCACCCATCAGATTGCGCGTGTCGGTCCCGGCTGCGGTGTTGAGCGCGCCGTCACTCGCCTTGTAACTGAGCATCGCGAGCAGCAGAAACAATGCGAGCGCGTAAAGCCCCACCGCACCGGTCAGCGTGCCGATGCGGATCAGGCTGCGGCGCAGCATCGCCTGCCATTCGGGTGTCCGGTTGACCGTGGCCCGGCCTGCCATGCGCGTTCGTCTCCGCTGCTTGCGAGCCCCGCCCATGCGCGCGCGTGCTCGGAATGTTCCGCTCCGGCACAATCCTCTTTCACGGAGTCGCCGTCAAGAGTCCCTGTTTTTGCGGTGGAATCATGATGCGACGGGTCGCGCTACATCGGGCCGGGTACCCGGCGCCACAGCTGCGCCGCCCAACGAGACCGGCTCAGGACGCACCTGTTCCCGATTTTGTGCGCCCAGCCCGGCCGTCGTCCTCTTGCCCTCTCCCCTGCGCCGGACAACAACGGCAGTGGGGCGCGCGTCGGGAAAACCGAGCGCAATCCCACGCGCAGGGGCAGGTTCATCACCATCGGGGTGCAGATGGTTCAGCACCGAACGCCGGCCCTCAAGCCGCCGTCATCTCCCGCGCCAGCGTCGCCACCAGTTCGGCCGCCGGCAACGCGCGCGCCAGCGGGGCGCCCTGGCCGGCCCAATGCGCGCCGTAGCCGGTTTCGCCTGCCGCTTTGGCCGCGGCGATCAGCGCCTTGCCGGCGTCGTAGGTCATCGGATAGCCCGGCGTCGGCGCCGCAATCTCGCTCCCCAGCGCGGTGAAGCGGTTGGCGAGGCAGCGCGCCGGGCGGCCGGAAATGGCGCGCGTCATCACCGTGTGCTCGGCCGCGCCGCTCATCAGCGCGGCGCGATAGGCAGCATCCGCGTTGCTCTCGGGGCAGGCGACGAACGCCGTGCCGAGCTGCGCCGCGACCGCACCCAGGTCCAGCGCCGCGCGGATACCGCGCCCGTCCATGATGCCACCCGCCGCGATCACCGGCAGGTCCGCCTTTGCCACCAGCAGCCGGGTCAGCGCCATCGTTCCCAGCGCATCGTCGGACGCGGCGGGGTCGAAGATCCCGCGATGGCCACCGGCCTCGATCCCCTGCGCGACCAGCACGTCGACGCCTGCGCGCTTCGCCGCCCGCGCCTCGTCGAGACTCGTCACCGTCGCGAACAGCTGGCAGCCCGCGCTCTTGAGCGCCGCCGTGCGCTGCGCGTCGAGCAGGCCGAAATGCAGGCTGACCACCGGCGGCGCCCGCTCGATCAGCAGCGCCATCATCGCATCATCGTCGGCCAGGCTGCGATAGACCGGCTGGAGGTTCACCGGCGGGCTGGCGCCGAAGCGCGCGAAAGTCGGCGCCAGCGCCTCCAGCCATGCTGCTTCCGCCGCCGCATCCTTGGCATCGCACCGGTGCGCGAACAGGTTGATGTTGAACGCCCGGTTTGTGCGCCCTTGCACCGCGTCAATCATCGCGCGGGCACCGGCCGCATCGCTCGACCCCAGTCCTAGCGAGCCGAGCGCACCTGCATTGGAGACGGCCGCTGCCAGTTCGGGCGTCGCCGTGCCCGCCATCGGCGCCTGTACGATGGGAAGCGCGAGGCCGAGCCGTTCCAGCACATCCCCCATCGCGCGCGCCTTATTCCGCCGCCACCGCGTCGGCCTTGCCAGCCTCGGCCGCCGCGTCCGCTTGCTCGATCTCGGCCGCCTTGGCCTCGACCAGCCGCACGATATGGTCGACCATGTCGGCATCCTGCACATGGTGGTCGGTCACGCCGGAGAGATAGACCATATGCTTGCCGTGACCGCCGCCCGTGATCCCGATGTCGGTCTCGCGCGCCTCGCCCGGGCCATTGACCACGCAGCCGAGCACGGAGAGCGAGATCGGCGTGTTGATATGCTGGAGACGTTCTTCCAGCGCCTGCACGGTGCGGATCACGTCAAAGCCCTGCCGCGCACAGCTGGGGCAGGAAACGACGCGCACCCCGCGCGTGCGGATACCGAGCGCCTTCAGGATCTCGTAGCCGACGCGCACCTCCTCCTCCGGCTCGGCCGAGAGCGAGACGCGGATGGTGTCGCCAATGCCGGCCCAGAGCAGGTTGCCGATGCCGATGGCGCTCTTCACCGTGCCGCCGATCAGCCCGCCCGCCTCGGTGATGCCAAGATGCAATGGGCAATCCACCGCCTCGGCCAGCTGCATATAGGCGGCAACCGCGAGGAACACGTCGCTGGCCTTCACCGCCACCTTATAGTCGTGGAAATCCTGGTCCTGCAGCAACTTGATATGGTCGAGCGCGCTCTCCACCAGCGCCTCGGGGCACGGTTCGGCATATTTTTCCAGCAGGTCCTTTTCGAGACTGCCGGCGTTGACGCCGATGCGGATCGCGCAGCCATTGGCCTTGGCCGCATCCACCACTTCCTTGACGCGCGCCTCGCTGCCGATGTTGCCAGGGTTGATGCGCAGGCAGGCCGCCCCCGCGTCCGCCGCCTCCAGCGCGCGCTTATAGTGGAAATGAATGTCCGCGATAATCGGCACCCGCGCCGCGCGGACGATCTGCTTGAGCGCCGCCGTGCTCTCCACGTCCGGGCAGGAGACGCGGATCAGATCCACCCCCACCTCCTCGCAGCGGCGGATCTGGTCGACAGTCGCCTTCACGTCCGATGTCGGCGTGTTGGTCATCGTCTGCACCGTCACCGGCGCACCGCCGCCCACCGGCACATTGCCCACCATGATCTGGCGGCACTCACGCCGCGCAATGTCGCGCCAGGGGCGCAGACCGGGATTATGATCGGACATGGCAGGGACTCGTCTGGACCGGAACGGACATGGCCGCGCTTATAGCGCCGCCCCCCGCTGGTTGCGAGGGCGGGGCAGGAATTTTCCTGAAGGACCGTTTGAGGGCTTGGCGTCGAGCCGAAGGACGGGGTCGCTGCCGCCTATTGCGCACAATCGTGCCTGCAGGCTGCACACGGAAAATCGACACAGCCTAATGGCGCTATAGCGAGGCTGACAGCCCGACGCGGGGCCGATGATGGACCGAAACCGTCGGCATCGCAGGCGAGGCCGCCTTCCCGAACGAAGGCAACTCTTCCGCGCTGCGGTGCTCTCTTATGTCGTTGCGCTTCAGCCCTTCACGCCGAAGCGGCTCATAAGCCGTTTCGCGACAGACTGGCGAATGGGCATCCCCTTGCTCAGCTTCATCCACGTATTGGCGCTGATGCCGAAAGCGTTTTGGATGCACTCGGCTGTCTGCGCGGGCAGATGATTGCGCAACTCCGCAACAAAGGCCGGATCGAGGTGACTGAGATTGATGTTGCGGCTGACCTTGCGGTCATTCCTTGTGGACGAAACCGGAATCTGCACCGTGCGCTCGATCGACGCGGCGCTGCGCGCTTCGCCCTTGATCTTCCTCTGGCCGTCTTCTCGCAACTCGGACATTGCTACAACTCTCCTCAATCCCTTCGGTTCGTTAGCGTGGATGTGGGGCCTCGCTCTCGCCGCAGTCGACATTTTATGGTTGGGCGGCGTTGCTTTCAGCCTGCGGTGCGCCACCGTTTTCCGGCCCATAAACGCTTGCCAGATAGCCGGCGATCATCTCCCCTTCGGGCTCGGTGATCTGCGCGCCATACTGCACCATGCGGTGCACGATTTCCTGCCACTCATTCCTGGAGTTTCGCTGCACAGTCGCGGTCTCTAGCTCGTGACAAGTGCGGCAACGGGCCGAAAAAAGGTCCCTGCCTTGTTCGTGGGCAGCAGCCTCATCCGCGACGGCCTCGGCCGCGCCAGACTCGCCCACGGCTGGCTCCGTCACCTGATTCCCCGTCGCCATCAACGCAGCGGACGAGCACAAAATGGCAACCGGGGCCAGTAGTCCTCTCCGAATGAACGTCATCATCCTCTCCAGAACGGCTCCTGTCACGCATATGACTGTTGGCCACTCGACCGGTTCACGCCTCATCGTGGGCCGGAGCACGACACGCATAGATCGTGCCAACTGACCTTTTTCGGCGATTCGGCACGCTCGACGATCCCGGCGCTGTTGGAGGGGCGGCAGGAACCGTTACCTTTGTTGCCATTTGAGGGAAAACGACCAAAAGGTGGCAAAGCGGGAAGTGCCTTGTGCCCAAATTCCCGTCCGCTCAGGCTGCGTCAGCGACGCGCTGCTGCTCGCATCCAAGGCCGGCTTTTGTCGGCCTCGCCCACAGTTCGACGACCGCGTGGGTCGCCTCGCACGCCCTCAGCCGACCGACGAGCCAAGCGTGGCGGGCTGGGGGTCACCATGCAGAGCATAACCCGCGATCAAACTGGCAAGAGAGATTTCGCCGGCGCTCAGTGTTACGTCGCGTCGCCAATCAGAAACAAGGTAACAGATAAATGGGGTCGATGGCGCTTTGATATTGGCGGCCATGGGTCAAAATCGCGTGTGCCGCAAATGGCACGTCTCATGCATCCCTCAATGTGAACTGTTTGCCGAATGCGGCGAAAAACATCGCCGAGCGGAGGGACTTGGATGAGGCTGCGATCGTCGGTGGCATCGGTTCCCGAGATTGCCCAGAACCGACAGGCTCCCGGCGATGGCGGGCAGCAATGCGCTTTTGCTGCCGTGTCCGCAGCGCGAGGAACTTCCCGGCCGGTCCCTCGAATCCGCCCATCAACGATCGTCCTGCGCACCGAGCGCGCCGCCACCCCAACGGGCTCGATTGCGACCGACGGGCGGCGGGTCCGGGGTCAATGACTGCAACGAGTATGACAGAAAAAGGAGAGATGAGCATGATTGCACGCAGCGGCATTGCCGCCCTGAAGTCCTCGGCCTTCGCCGTGCTGATGACCTGCGCGTTCGCGCCGGCGCTGGCGCAGGAGCAGGCGCCGGTGCCCCCCGGCTTCACGTCGCTCTTCGATGGCAAGACGCTGAACGGCTGGAGAGGCGACCCCACCGTCTGGTCGGTGCGGGATGGTGCCATCACCTCGAGTTCGGAAACGGGCTTGTCCCACAACACCTTCCTGATCCTCGACAAGCCTTATGCGAACTTCGAAATCCGGCTCAAATATCGCTTCGTGACGAAACTTGGGAATTCAGGTTTGCAGATCCGCAGCCAGCAGGTGGAAGGCAATTACGTGCTGGCGGGTATGCAGTCCAACATCACGCCAGCGAATTTTTCCGAATGCGGCCTCCCCTCATGTGGCCAGGAACGGTTCGGGATGCTCTATGAAGAGCTGAACCGTCTTGAAATGGTCCTGCTCGGCGAACGCGCCACCATCACGCGCAAGCAGGCAACCACCGGTGGCACGGGAGCAATCGTGCGCACGGTGACGGGCACGACCAACCCGCGCGAGGCGATCATCTCATCCATCAAGACCTATCCCGAGTGGAATGAGGACGTGGTCATCGTTTACGGCAACCGCATCGTCCATGCGATCAACGGCTACCTTGCCTTCGATGCGACCGACAACGACCCGCTTGGCGCCAAGGATGGCCTGATCGGCCTTCAGGCCCATGCCGGCCCGCCGAGCACGGCGCAGTTCAAGGACATCGTGATCCGGCCGCTCACCGCAATGCCGGACATCAGCCATTTCAAGTCGCAGCCAGGGCCGGCTCCGGAGCCGTCCAGCGTGCAGATCAACCTCAAGATGGAGAAAGTAGCCGCGACCACGCCGTGACCTGAGTGCGCGCCAGCGACACGGCGCCCTTCGGGTATCGCGTGATAAGAAGACCATGGAACCGGTTCCCAAGATCGCTTGGGGGCCGGTTTTCCTTACCTGTCCCGCTGCCTGCAATGCGAAGACGGCCCCGCGCCGTCAGCCCGATGGGCCGCACCAGACGCAGACATCGCGAGGGGGTTTCCTGCCGAAGGTTCCCGGATGCGGGAAGGCCCAGACGATCGAGGGGGATCGCCTGGGCCAGGTCATCGGGTGAGAGAGAGGCCGCCCGATGCCAGTGTATGCCATGTCCGGCGTGTGCAGGACCGAACATGGCATACGGGGAGACGGTTTATTGGGGGAGCGCCTTGTCGGCCATTCCGACCATCGTCGAATCCTTGTAAGTTACCCGCGGTTCAGGGGCAGCATGCGGCTTGGTGATGAAGCGCCCCGTGATATCCGGCATCGCGGTGAGCGGCCGGATCACGATATCCTTGAACTGGACGGTGCTGGCGGGGCCCTTGTGGAACTGCCAGCCGAGCAGCCCGTCTCTCGCGTTCAGCGGATCATCATCCGTCGCGTCGAAGGCGAGATAGCCATTGACCGCGTGCCAGTAGCGGTTGCCATAAACGATCAACACATCCTCGTTCCATTCGCCGGTCGGCTTCACATGGCTGAGGATTTCCTCGCGGGAATTGACCATCTCGGTGACGGTCCGGATAATCCGGCCTTGCCCGCCACCCGCCGCCTGGGCGCGCGTGATCGTGGCTTTCTGGCCGAGCAGCACCATCTCCTGGCGCTCGCCGAGCTCGTCATAGAGCATGGCGAACCGCTCGGGCTTGCCGACCGGGGTTACATTGGCCTGCATACCGGCCAGAATATAGTTGCCGGCGATCTGACCGCTGCGGAACTGGAGGCCGGAATTGCCGACGTCGGTAAGCCAGCGATATTTGAAACGGATCTCGAAGTTCGCGTAGGGCTTTTCGTAGATCAGATACGTGTTGGCGCTGATCGGCGTGTCCGAGCTGCCAGTGATCGCGCCGTCGCGCACCGACCAGATGGTCGGATCGCCTTTCCAGCCATTCAGCGTCTTGCCATCGAACATGGACGTGAAACCGGCGGGAACCGGCGCCTGCTGACCCTGCGCCATCGCCGGCGCGACCGCACATGTCACGAGCATGGCGAGAGCCGAGGATTTCAGCGCGGCGATACCGCGACGTGCGGTCATGCTCATGGTTCCTTTATCCGACAAAGCGATGGTGATCATTTGCCCTGGACCCCAAAGGCCTGGAGACGGTCGGTGCCGACGAGGACGAGGCCATCGGCCACGGTAGGCTCGCTGTAGTTTCCGGTGGGATGGAGCACGCCGGGCTCCGTCTTCCAGATCGTCTTGAGGGTCACGGCATCGAAGGCATAGAGGATCGGCTGAGTGGCATTGGGGCCGAAGATATTGACGGTGCGCGCCGCATTCTGGTCGACCATCCAGACGATGGCATCCTTGCCGCCATTGCTGCTGATGACCGGCGAGCCGGCGTTCTTGAACGTCGTGGTCGTCTCCAGCTTGTCGACCTTCAAATGGGCGGGCGCATCGGGGCTGGTGACCACGGCCACCCGAGCGAGGCCGGGAGGGGCCGAAGTGTTGAAGAACTCGCCCGTCTTGCTGGCGCCGGACACATAGATCCATGTCGCGCCGGCCTCGTCGCGATAATAAGAGGCGGAGGTCCGGCTCTTCGCCTGATCGTAGGCGCCATATTCATCAGAGAAGGGCTTGAAGAGGTTGATCGGTCCGCGCGTTTTCCACTCGGGCTGGATCTCGGGCGAAAGCAGCGAGAGATCGGTCGAGGGATCGAGCGAGCAAGGCTGGCGCTTGGTCAGCCCGCCGGGCATGTTATCGCGGTCCAGCAGATAGATATTGCCCTGCTTGCCGCCGCCCAGCGTGGCAAGGCGCGGCGTCTGCGACGTGCCGGCCGGCAGGTCGAGGACGATGACGGGGCTGCTGCCGATATCGATATCGGCCTTGCCGGCCTGGCAGTAGTTATAGGGGGTATAGGTGCCGGTCAGCTTGAGGCCGTTCACCCGATCGTCCTCGAACTGGAGGATGGAGTGCGACCAGCTGTTCTCCTTGTCCCAATGCATGCTCGCGAGGCCGAGCCTGATGCCGTCCTGGAGGTTGGAACCGGTGCTGACGTAAAGCCGCCCTTCCTTGTCCACCGACGGTCCGCCCTGCGCCCACATGCCGCCACCATCCTGCACGTCGTCGGGGGTCGACGAGAAGGCCGAAACCACCTTGCGCGCGTCGACGTCGAGCACGAGCATCCAGCCCACCGCGTCTGCGCCGAAGGCAAGATAGAGGCGCTTGCTATCGGGGCTCATGACGAGCGCACCGCGCTGCACGTAGCGATATTCCCGCCCCATTTTCCACGTCCGCGTACCGTTGCGGTTGAGCGAGGGCTGGTCGATCATCGTCTGGCTGAGGGCAACGGGCCAGCCGCTCAGCTGCTGGCCGCTGCGGATGTCGAGTGCATGCGCGCTCCACATGTTGGAGCCGGGGTCGGTGGTCGCATTGCTGCAACTCGTCACATAGAAACGGTTGGATTTGGCGTCGATGACGCCGGTGCCGTAGTTGCCCAGCGTGCCCTTGTTGCACGGCGTCTCGGTCAGCCGCGCGCTCCACAGGATCGTGCCGGCGGGCACAGCCCCCGAAGCCGCGGTGCTGATCGCATAGGCATAGCCGGTGGTGGTCGTCACGAAAGCGGCCGAGAAGGTCTTGCCGCGATACTTGCCGCCGTTCATCCGGATCGAGCGCATGTAGAGCGGTGCGGAGAACAGCCGTGGCGGCGTGCCCTCGAAGCTATCCAGCTGAGGCGATGACCACAGCTGGCTCATTGCCCCGCTGGCCACATTGCTCGGCGTGAGCCGCGTCTCGTGCGGGTTCCAACCCGATCGTGCCGGATCATTATGGGCGACCAACTTGTCGACCGAGGCAGCGGGTGCGGCTTGGGCCGGCGCCGTGGCGAGACACAAAGGCAGAGCGGCTGCCGACCCAACAAAAAGAATTCTGGCCAGTTTCAACATTTCGGCACCCTCCCTCATGTCCGTCTACGCGGATCCGTCGCCATCCGCTGTGCAGGAACCATGCCAAGCACCACAATCGGGGCGTTTTAGTCCCGCAGGCTGGCCGTGGACGCCTCCAGCGCTGTTACCCATGACAAGATGGTTGTTACCTGCCTCCTCCAAGGTGACAGGCCACCCGCCGCAGACCGTCGATCGGCGGGCTGCCCTGCGGCGGCTCCTTCACTGCCAACACGGGCGCTCTGGTGCACAAGGGGCGGGAATCGGCGGGGCGGGACCCATCTTCGCCCCTTGACTGCGAAGTATAGAAGAAGCAGCGACCTGATCGCGGCTGAAGCGCATGGAGACGGTTTCCGACAAGCTGACCAGCCGAACCTTGCCCTTCGCAGCCCATGCTATCGGGACGCCGGGGCGAATTTCCTCTCGCCACCAAGGCTCGTGATATCTTCGTCGTCGGATCGCGTCGCGTTCTGACGGCGGCCCCTCAGCCGACGAACGGAGCACTCGGCCAGACGTGAGGCCGCCCCGTTTTAAGGTTAACTTTTATAAATCAGTCAGTTATGAAATGTCACCGCCCTTCGTGCCGATAAGCGGCGCGCCGCCTCGGGAGAGTGTTACCCGTGACGCCCTGATCGACAATCAGGCAACAAAGGAAACGACCACACGCACCGTTCCACACGATAAAGGGGGGCAACTGAGAGACTCCGCCCATTTGGCACGTTCCATGCATTATCATCGCCGTAGGGGGCGGGATGGCTCCAAGCATGTAAATTGGCTGCGCCTCATTTCGACAACAGGTCAGCCGCCGTCAAATTGATCACCTCGCCATATTCTGGCGGGCGTGCAGTTATTTCGATAAAATATTATTTTTTATGGTGAATAACATTCAGACTATTTTGCTTTTCCGTATGACGCCAATGGAATGTCCTTCAGATTATATGGTGACATGTAACTGATGGCGCACAAGCCAATAGTTGATTTTGACGAAATCAATACAAATGAGATAAATATTTGAAGTATTCCGAATACTTCGAATGACGGTCCATAAATCTATAATTTGGTAGGGGATGGAAATGAAAATTTCAAAAAATTGCGGACAGTTTATGGGTTCCGTGGCATTCTTATCGCTGGCACTCGGCCTATCGCTCCCGGCTCACGCACAGGACGAGGGTGCCGATCAAACCGGAAGCGAAGAGGCCATCATCGTCACCGGTTCCAGCATTCGCGGCGCGCCTGCGGTTGGATCGAACCTGATCAGCGTCGGGCGTGACATGATCGAGGACGCTGCTGCCCAGACGGTTCAGGACTTGCTGAAGAGCGTGCCAGCCGTTTGGGGTGCGAACGCACCGAGCCAGGGCGGACATGCCGCGAACGATACCGCCGGTGCGGCCGTACCGCAGATTCACGGCATCGGCGGCGCCAATAGCTCGTCGACCCTGGTCGTTATCGACGGTCACCGTTTTCCGCTGACCGGCATCATTCGTAACCTGCCGGATCCCAACTTCATTCCGCCGAACGCGATCGAGCGCGTCGAAGTGCTCGCCGAAGGCGCGTCGTCGATTTACGGCTCCGACGCAGTGGCCGGTGCGCTCAACTTCATCACGCGCCGCCGGTTCAGCGGTGTGGAAGCATCCGCCCAATATGGGTTCGGCGAAGATTATCATAACAAGAGCGCCACGCTGTCGCTCGGCACCCGGTGGGATAATGGCGGCGCTGCCTTCTTCTACAGCTTCTCCGACAAGAGCCGCCTGTCCGTCGCTGACCGTCCGCTCGCAATGGCCGACCAGCGGGCGCGTGGTGGCCGCAATTTCGCGAACTTCAACTGCTCGCCCGCGACGATCCAGCCGGCTGGCCAATCGCTGCTGTTTCAGTTCCCCTATTCGGGTGCGGGCTTCGCAAACAACCTGAACACGGCGGCTTCTGCGAATCTGTGCGATCAGTCGAACTATTCCGACCTGATCCCTGCGGAAACCCGCCACTCGATGATGGTCAAGCTTGACCAGCAGGCCACTGACAGGCTCTCGCTCAGCGCCGACGTCGTCTATTCGGTTCGCAATTCCAACAGCAACAACTCGGTCGCGGTGGCTCACGGACAGGGCGGCACGCCCACCGTTCAGCAGCTTATCACGGCGAAGGCCTTCGGCCCGGGTGCTGCGAACCCGGATCAGATCAACCCCTTCTTCGAGAACCCCACGGGGATCAGCGCGACCGAGCAGACGATCCGCTGGGATGGCAACGATCTGTTCCCGAACAGCGCCAAACAGCGCGGTTTCAGCGAATCCTTCTACGCTTATGGCCGCGCCGAGTATGAACTGTCCGACAAGTGGGAAGTTGCCGCGTTCGTCGTGGCCGGCCTGAACAACGCCAGGACGACCATCACTGGCCGTCTCTGCCAGAGCTGCGTGATGCAGGCCCTGAACGGCACGTTCAACAGCGATGGCAGCGGCGCCGTGACACCGCTCACCACCGCCAACGCCCTCGACATCTGGCGGCCGCGTGAAACCAACCGCACCTCGCCGGACGTGCTGAAGCGCCTGCTTGATGCACGCACCTACCAAGGCTCGCGTCAGACCATCCAGCAGTATAACCTGAGCACCAACGGCAGCCTCTTTGAGCTTCCGGGCGGCGAGGTGAAAGTTGCGTTTGGCGGCGACCTCGTCAAATATTCGCAGGAAGCAGAGGTCGTCGATACGGCTGGCGTCGGTCCGTCGAGCCAGGCATCGACCTATAACGCCGTCAAGTATCTGAGGACGGTGAAGTCGGTCTACGGCGAAATTCTGCTGCCGATCGTCAGCCCGGAGATGAACGTTCCGGGTATTCGCACCCTCGTGTTCAACGTGTCGGGCCGCTACGACCATTACAATGAGTTCGGCTCGATCAAGAACCCGAAGTTCGCGATGAACTGGGAGGTTACCGACGGTCTGAAGGTTCGTGCCAACTATGCGACGTCGTTCGTGGCGCCTCAGTTCTCGACCTATGGGCCGGACACGCTGAGCGGTCGCGATGGCTTGAGCGTGGATAGCTATTTCGGCCCGGTTGCGAACCAGATCACCATTCCGCTCGACCTTTATCCGGAGGCGCGCACCATTCCGGGCTGTGACACGCCCGGGCAGGCGACCTGTCTCCTCGGCACCGGTGGCATCAACGGCATGCGCGTCGAAGGTGCCAACCCGAACGTCGAGCCTTCAAAGGGCAAGACCTGGGCGATCGGGGCGGATTTCACGCCGAGCTTCCTGCCCGGCTTCACCGCTAGCCTGACCTTCTGGCATACGACGCTGACGAAGGCAGTCGGCGCTCCGCCGATCGGCATCGTGACCAACTCGCCCACATTCAAGAACCTGATCACCATCTACCCGACAGGTGCGACACCGGCCCAGATCGAATCGTTCCGCAACGGCCTGCGTCAGATCTCGCCGCTCAATGCGGGGCCGGTCTACTTCTCGAACGACGCGCGTAACCAGAACATCTACAACGTTGAGTTCGAAGGTCTGGATTTCGATGTCCGCTATCGTCACCGGTTCAGCTGGGGTGCGATCCGTCTGGGTGTGAACGGGACGCTTAAGACGAAGCTTGACCAGTATGCTGCGCCGGGCGAGCCCGTGTTCAGCGTGCTCGGCAAGCACCGGTTCAATGGCACCTTCCCGGCCAACAAGTTCGATGGCCGTGCGGAACTGGGTCTCGATGTGGGTGATTTCTCGGCTGGCCTGAGCGCCAACCACACCGGCGCCTACACCTTCTGGGGCAACTCGGCACTGAACCCGGTCGTCTCGAAGAACGGCATCCCGCAGAGCGGCGGCGACAAGGTGAAGGGCTACACCACCGTTGACCTGAACCTGAGCTATGACTGGAAGAATGTCCTGGTGAGCAACATCGAGACGTTCGTGACCGTGGATAATCTGTTCGACGCTTACCCGCCTTTCCAGAACAGCACCAACGGTCAGGCCTACGGCTCGGGCTTCGACAATCTGCTGGCCTTCCCGATGGGGCGGGTCGTGACGATCGGCGCCCGGCTTAAGTTCTAAGCCGAACGACACTCTGAGGCCGGCAAGTCGATTGCCGGCCTCAGCTTTTATCGCTCGCCTTCTCTTTGGCGATCGCGGACCAAGCCCGGAAAGCGGGCCAAGACTCAGAGCACATGCTCACAATTGCAGATCGATAGATGGAGGGTGGTATGAACGTGCGAACAGTCCTTCGAATGGGCGCAAAATTGGCCGGCGTGGTTCTGCTGGCTGCTCCGGTAGCAGCTTATGCGCAGTCCGCCGTCCCCAAGGGCTTCACGTCCTTGTTCGATGGCAAGACGCTGAAAGGCTGGCAGGGTGACACGACGATCTGGTCAGTCCGTGACGGCGCCATTTCCGGCGGCTCGGATGAGCGGTTGCCGTTCAACACCTACCTGATCCATGACAAGCCCTACGCCAATTTCGAGTTGCGCTACAAATATCGCTGGCTGACGTCAGAGGGTAACTCCGGCTTCCAGTTCCGCAGCGGCATCGCCGATGGCCACTATGCTCTGGCCGGCTATCAGGCGAATGTCGTTCCCGCTAATGTGAAGCCCGAGCGTTACGGCATGCTCTACGCCGAGCTGACCGACCGGCAGGAAATCGCGCTGCTGGGGCAGAGGGTCGAACTGACCCGGCGCACGGCGACGGGCGGCGGCACGGCGCGGATCGTGCGCACCGTCAAGGAGATGGTGAACTCCCGGGAAGATCTGATGGGCTCGATCCGCTCAAACCCGGAATGGAACGAAGTGGTCGTCATCGCTTACGGCAACCGCATTGTCTCCGCGATCAACGGCCTCCTCGCCTTTGACGCGCTGGACAAGGATCCCCTGGCGCCCACCACCGGCCTTCTCGGCCTCCAGGCACATAGCGGCCCGCCGATGATGGTTCAGTACAAGGATATCTACATCAAGCCGCTGACGTCCGCTCCGGACTTCACGGGGCGCTTCAAGTCGACCCCGACCGCCGCGCCGCAACCCGTCCAGACCTACAAGGACTCGGTGCGAGCGGGGCTGGACGACGTGGCCTGCCGGACAAGCGGCGAGTTGACCCCCGCCAGCTGGGAAGGGGCGTGCTGACCACAGTCGCACACGCCTGACTTCGCTCAGACATCAGCATCGTGATGAAGGGCGGCGCTTCCACAAGGAGCGCCGCCTTTTTCGAGACCATCCAGCTTGGAGGGCGAGAGAGCCTGCATGCTTTCTGGAAAACGTTACGAGACGGAATCTTTCAAGGGTGGCATGCGCTTGCGCCGTTGGCGCGGCGGGGCGTTCCTTATCGCGGCGATGGCCGCCTTGTTCATGCCCGCCGCCGGCCTAGCGGAGCGTCTTGCCGCTTCCGATACTCAGGCCGAGGACGCGGCAAGCCAGCCTGTCACACAGTCGGGCAGCGCGGCCGATGGCTATCTTTTCAACCTGTCCGAAGCCGGCCGCGATTTTGGTCAGGAGCTGAAGGAACACGGTATCTATCTCAGCTCGGCGTCGACGTTCAGCGGTGCGACCATCGCGTCCGGCGGCCTCAAAAAGGGCCATTACGGCACTTTTCAGCACACGCTCGGCGTCAATCTGGATTTGCAGCCGCTGCTGGGCCTGGACAACGCGGTGGTCCATACGACGATCGTCAAGCGATATGGCGTGAAGAACAACCGGGCATATCATGGCAGCGCCTATGCCGGACTTGCGATCGCTGGGCCGGTGGAGACGACGCGCCTGACCGAGCTGAGCGTCGACCTCAGCCTGCTCGACGATCGGCTCCGGTTGCTGGTCGGCCGTGCGCCGTCCGCCACGGAATATGCGACGTCCGATCTCTACTGCAGCTTCTCGACCGGAATTTGCGGCCACGTCGCGCCCTTCGCGTGGTCGAGAAACAGCAATGCGGGCTTCTGGCCGCTGGCCTCGTGGACCATGCGCGCGACCATCAAGCCGACGCCTGCCACCTATGTCCGCTTCGGTATCAGCGACGTCAACACCGCCGGCTACAGCCGCCCCGGCTTCCCCTGGAATGGCGGCTGGAGCCTGAAGCAGTCCACCGGGGTCTTTCTGCCGGTGGAGATCGGATATCGCACGAGCTTCGCCGACGACAGCCATCCGCGCGCCATCAACATCGGCGGATATTATGACAGCAGCCCTTATGACGACCCCTATTACAATGAGGCGGGCCAGTCCTTCACCTTGCATGGTGGAACCCGTTCCCGACACAAGGGGCGGGCATCGGTGTATGTCCAGGCGCAGAAGATGCTGTGGCGGCCCGATCCATCGTCCCGGCGCGGCCTCCACCTCTTCGGCGCCGCGCTGATGGGCGTCCATGGGATCGAGCAGACTAAATATCACATGCTGGCCGGATTGGTCGCGACCGGTCCATTTGCCAGCCGGCCAAACGACACGCTGGGCGTGATGGGGTTCATGAACCGGTTCGATCGCCGGGTATGGGGCGATTATCAGGCGTCGTTAATCAAGACCGGCCAAGGCGGAAAGGCGCCGCGTGGAGAAGTCGTGATGGAGCTGAATTACGGCTTTGCCGCCGCCCCCGGCATCCAGGTCAGGCCTTTCATGCAGCAGATCTTCCGGCCGGACCAGATCGGGTTCCGCCCCGTCGTCGCGTCCAACAGGCACGCGATGACCGTGGGGTTGCAGGTGTCCGCCTCTGTCGCCGAGCTTTTCGGCCTGCCCGTCTATCAGCGCCGCAGATAGGGCTGGCAGAGGCCGGGCTGTTCGCAGGAAGCGCCGCCCCCTTCAATCCTTCTTGGACCAGCGCCACCGCCAGCCGCCGCGCGTGCGCCGGCGGCTGACCGCGACCAGCACCAACGTCGCGACCATCAACAGCACGACCGCGCCGATCTGGGGCGCCGCACCCGGCCGTTGCACCAGCCAGACGAACAGCGCGACGACAGCGCCATAGGCGCCGAGCACTACCCAGCCCTGCCAGGCAATGGGCAGGCCGGCGCCATAGCCGTAGCGTTTAGGCAGGAACCAGGCGCCGTCTTCACGGGGCGTGCGGGCCATCAGCGTTGCTCCTTCCGGTGGGGGTGGCTTGACACGAAATCGGCAATGGCGGCGACCACGTCCGGCGCAATGGGCAGGGCCGGGTCGGCATAGGTCGCCATATTGGCCGCGGGGTCATCGCTCGGCACGGTTTTCAGCACATGGTTGACAGCGGGCAGGATGGCAAGGCGCGCGCCCGGCTGTGCGCCGTGCAGGGCCTCGGCATCGGCCGGCGTGACCTGCAAGTCCCGGCCACCCTGCACGATCAGCATGGGGAGGGCGACGCGCGCGGCCTGTGCAGCGGGGTCATGGACCAGCATATCCATGAGATAGGGCTGCACCTGCGGCGCGAACAGCGGCTGCAACGCCGGATGCAAGGCACTGGCGTCGACGCTCTCGCGCTGCTCCAGCCGGTCCAGCGCGCCCAATGCCTGGTCGAGGATCGGCGCATTGGCGGGGTTGGCCTTGAACTGCTCGCGCATCACGACCCCAAGCGGACGTCCCGGCGTGCTCAGCAGGATGACGCCGCACAGGCCATCCATATCCTGCCCCTCGCCGGGCTGCGCGGCGGCGAGCGCCACCAGCCCGCCTTCGCTATGCCCCGCGAGCCACACGCAGGCAGCGCCTGTCCGCGCCCGGATGCTGGCGACCCAGCTGCGGACATCGTCGGCATAAGCGGCAAGCGTTACGGCGTTGGGGTCCGCCGCAGCGGCACTGGCGAACATGCCGCGCTTGTCGATCCGCACCGAGCCGATGCCGCGTGCCGCCAGCCCCTCGGCCAGCAGGCGATAGGACGCAGCTCGCACGCCAAGGGGATTGTCGCCATCCCGATTGGTCGGGCCGGAGCCGGGGATGATGAGCAGCACCGGCCCGCCTTTGGCCGGCGGCAGCAGCGTGCCGTGGAGCGCGCCTTGCGGGCCGGGCGCTTCGATCTCCTCGGCCACCGCGCCGCCCACGCCAGCAAGGGCCAGCAGCGCCATGGCAGGCGCAATCATCGTCGATACCACCATCTCTAACCGTTCCTCTCGCTGTCCGGCTCGTCTCCCTTGGGCGGCCGCCCGCGCCGCCGCATGGCCGGCGGAGCGAGCTTCACGCCGCGCTTCGCCAACCCCTCGCGCGCCATCAGTTCGATCTGGGCATTGACGCTGCGCAGCTCCGCCGCCGCGCAGCGTTGCAGCGCATCATAGAGCGCCGGGTCAAGCCGCAGCGCGAACGGCTTCTTTGGGGCTTCACTCACCGGGTCCTCGCCGCGCCGACGCGCCTACTGGTAGAGCGAGCCGGCATTGACCACCGGCTGCGTCTCGCGCTCCCCGCAGAGCACGACCATCAGGTTGGAGACCATGGCGGCGCGCCGCTCATCGTCCAGCTCGACGACATTCTTCTGGCTGAGCTGGTCCAGCGCCATCTCCACCATGCCCACGGCGCCCTCCACCAGCTTCTGCCGCGCAGCGACCACCGCCTGCGCCTGCTGGCGGCGCAGCATCGCCCCGGCGATCTCCGGCGCATAGGCCAGGTGCGTGAGGCCGCATTCGTCCACGGTGATGCCCGCCACCTCGAGCCGGGCGATCAGCGCCTCACGCAGTTCGCTATTCACGACGTCATGATTGCCGCGCAGCGTGATCTCCTCGCGATGCTCCAGATCGTCATAGGCATAGCGAGAGCCGATGGCACGCACCGCAGCCTCGGTCTGCACGACGACGAACGCCTTGTAGTCCTCCACGTCGAACAGCGCCTGCGCGGTGTCGGTCACCCGCCACACGATCTGCGCCGCGATCTCGATGGGGTTGCCGCGAAGGTCGTTCACTTTGAGCTTTTCCGAGACCATGTTGTTCGCGCGGACGGACACTTTCTGGCGCCGCAACCACGGCCAGACCCAGCGCAAACCCGTGGACCGGTCGGTGCCGCGATAGGCGCCGAACAGGGTGATCACGACCGATTGATTGGGTTGAAGCATATAGAAACCGACAAGCGTCGCCACGAACAGGATGCCGCCCGTCCAACCCGCGACGCCAGCGAAGAAAGGGCTGCCCTGCGCCGCGGCAGAGAGGACAGCGAACGGCGTCAGGATCAGCAGCGCCAGCAGGACCAGCAGCATCGCATAACCGCTGCGCGAGCTTGCGGGGCTTTCTCTGGACGCGGAGAGGCGTGAACCCCGACCGGATGGTGCGGCGGCGGTGGATGCAGCAGCAGTCATGACGGGCACTCCAATAATGATGATATCATATTAAAATCATGAATGGGTTGAGTCAAGCAAGCGCCGCGTCCGCGCAAACGCCTCGGATCGATACAGCGTGTCCCGATGAGGGAACCGCCCTGAGTCTCGCACGTTCGGGGGGGAAGGAAGGGACCGCTCATGACCCACCAACCCGATGCCACCGAGTGGTGCGCCATTCCGGCGCCGCCCCCAGCCGGCCACCTCGCCATCGCTGCCCATTATGCGCTTAATTATCACCCCGGCACCCTCAACTATTGCCCCGGCTGCGCCGGCACGCACTGGCTGATCGGGCGGGTGATGGCGCAATGCGCGCGCTGCGACACCGCTCTGCCGCTGGCCCAGGTCGCCGAAACGCCGGTGCGCCCACTGTTTGTCTCACATGCCACGCGAACGATTCGGCGCAGCGGGTAAGGCGTCTTCACGGGCCGCTTTCGAAGCTAGGGCTTCAGCGGGCGCCCGCTCATCCGGCGAACGGCGTCTCCGGCAAGCCCGGCACGTCCACGCGGAAGGCCAGGATCGCCCCCGCATATGGCTGGTCCGCGCGTTGCTCGGCGGACAGACCGGCCCGCGCGCTGGTGACATAGGCCGTGCGCAAATCCGCGCCACCGAACGCGATCATCGTCGGTCGGCTCACCGGCAGCGCAACTGTTTGCACAATCTCCCCTTCGGGCGACAACCGCACCACCCGTCCGCCATCGAACAGCGCGCTCCAATAGCAGCCCGCGGCATCAAACGACCCTCCATCGGGTCGCCCCGTCCCCTGAATAAACTGGTGAATTATCCGTCGGTTAGCGATCTCGCCCGTTGTAGGATTGACGTCATAGCCGCGCAACGCATGGCTCGGCGTATCGGCATGGCGGAACGCCGTCCCCCCCGCATCGAACGCCGCGCCGTTACACGTCAGCATATCGTTCTCTACAAGAGTCCACATGCCGTCCGCGTCCACCCGATAAAGCGCTGCATTCCGGGCGCTTTTGGCGGTGTTGACGCTTCCCACCCAGAAGCGCCCGGCCGGGTCGGTACGCCCATCGTTGCAACGGAGATCGGGATTGCCGGCAAAAGGCTGGTCCCCGAACGGCACCGGCTCGCCCGCCCAGTCATCGAGCAGCGCTAGCCCGTCCTTCATCGCCAGCACCAGACCTCCCTCTCGCCGAAACGCCAGGCAACCGACCGGCTCGGCGAAGCACCGCATTTCATCCCGCCCGCTCGCCGGGTCGAACCGATGCAATTCGTTGCGATGGATATCGACCCAGTAGAGCCGCCCCTCGCCGCCATGCCAACGCGGCCCCTCGCCCAGCTCGGCGAGGGCTTCGAGGGCGATCTCCACGATCGGCCCGCTCATGGCGCCGGCCTGTCCAGCCGAATGAGCACCGTCAGCCCCGGCGCATCCGGCGCCCGCAGATCGGGCGACAGTTCCAGACGGACAGCATCGGCCCGCGCTCGTGCCAATATGGCCGGCGGCGTCCCCGGCGGATGGATGATCCGGTCCGCCCGCCCCAGCGCCCGCGCATCGCGTACGGTCAGCAGGTCCGGGTCGGGCGCGGAGACGCTCACACAATGGATTTCCGCCAGCGCCCCGCTGTGGCCGGACCCGAGCCATTCCTCGACATCCGCCCCATCCCCGAACGGATCGAGCAGCCCGCCCGGCGCCAGTGCCTGCGCCAGTGCGCGCCGCCGATCGCCGCCATCGGGCCAGCGCCGCCGCATCGCCGCCCGTGCCGCCTGAAGCCCGCGCGCGAGCCGCCCGAGTGCGGTCGGCAACATGTCCTCCAGCCGTTGACGCAGCGCGGCGGCGAGGCCCGACGAGGCGCCACCCGTTCCGATCGCCAGCAGCACCGGATCGCGATCGACAATGGCGGGGGTGGTGAAATCACACAGTTCCGGCCGATCGACGACATTGACCAGCAACCCGCGTGCCTTGAGGGCCGCCGCCCTGGCCTCCGCGTCCTCCTCGAGCGCCACGAAGGCGAGGCGCGCCTCTCCTGCCCGCGCGTCATCCGCGCCGACCGGCACGCCTCCGGCTCGTTCGATCAGCCGCCTTTTGGCCTGCGCCGCCTCGCCCGTGCCGACGAGGATGACCGGCGCGCCGTGGAGTCGTACGAAGATGGGCAGACTATGCATCGGGCCATCCTATCCGCGCACGCCTCGCCTCGTCGAGGCCAACAGCACCGCGCTCAGTCCCTCAGGAAATCCGGCACCCGTTCGGCAGCAATGATCGTCTCGGGCAGGATGCGCTCGGCGACCACGGCGAATTGGTCGCCGTCCACCATCACCTCGGGCACGAGCGGCCGGCTGTTGTAGGTGCTCGCCATCGTTGCGCCATAGGCGCCGGCTGTGCGGAACACGGCAAGGTCGCCGCTCTGCACCGCGTCGATCCCCCGTGCCATGGCGAATGTGTCGCCGCTCTCGCACACCGGCCCGGCGATGTTGGCGACCATCCGCTCGCCGCTCGGCGCCACCGCCTCGAAATCGTGCCAGGCATCATACATGGCCGGCCGCGCCAGATCGTTCATGGCCGCGTCGACGATGACGTAGGGATGGATCACGCCGGGCTTCACCCAGATGACGCGGGTCAACAGCACGCCGGCATTGCCGACAATCACCCGGCCGGGCTCGAACATGAGCGTGACGTCCCACCCCTTGGTCACGCGCGCCACCATCGCGCCATAGTCGGCCGGCGTCGGTGGCACCTTGTCGCGTTCATAGGGCACGCCCAGGCCACCGCCCAGATCGACGCGGTCGATGGTGTGCCCCTCGCCGCGCAATTGCTGTGCGAGCCCGCCAACCTTGGCATAGGCCGCAGCCAGGGGATCAAGGTCAAACAATTGGCTGCCGATATGCAGAGCCAGACCACGCATGGCGAGGCCGGGATTGGCCGCCAACCGCGTGAAAATGCCCCCGGCCCGGTCGAACGGAACGCCAAACTTGTTTTCGCCCATGCCGGTCGAAATCTTGGCATGCGTGCCGGCATCAACGTCCGGGTTGACGCGCAGCACCGCGGTCGCCTGCTTGCCCATGGCCGCGGCGATCTCACCGAGCGCCACGCCCTCCTCCTCCAGTTCGATGTTGAACTGGCCAATGCCCGCGTCCAGCGCCTCGCGCAGCTCCGCGCGCGTCTTGCCGACGCCAGAAAAAACGATGTCGCCGGCCGGCATACCGGCCGCCAGCGCGCGTTTCATCTCGCCGCCCGAAACGATGTCCGCGCCGAAACCCTCGCGTGCCAGCACTTTGAGGACGGCGAGGTTGGGGTTGGCCTTGATCGCGAAGGCGATGTGCGTGCGCGGCAGATCGGCCAGCGCCGCGCGGAACACGCGGGCATGCCGCTCCAGCGTGGCACGCGAGTAGATATAGACCGGCGTGCCGACCGCCTCGGCGATCCGCGCCATCGGCACATCCTCGGCGTGCAGGGCGCCGTCGCGATAGGTGAAATGGTCCATGGAGCAGCTTTCTATCGCTTGGGCGCGTTTGGATCAGTCTTGGTGGGCTCAGCGGGCAGTCCCTCGCCAGATCCGCTACCCGGCGCCACATTCTCCGGCGGGGGCACGTGCGAGGCGGCGTCGCTTGGGCGTGCCTCCGGCAGGCCGTTGTGCGCCTGCGGCGGCAGGTCGAAAGGATCGTCATGGCGAGGCGCCGAGCGACGGATGAGGTCCGCCTGCCGCTCGGGTTGCGCCTGGGTGGAAGGACGCATCAATTCCTCGGCGGTTTGCGCGCGCGCGGCTGCAGCGGCTTTCGGTACCGCCGTCATTCCGGGTTGCGGATAGAGCCGCGTGCGGGAGCCGCAGGCCGCGAGCGCCGCCAGCAGCGCAAGGGTGACCAGTGGGCGGATCATCGGGGGACGTCCAGCGCAGCCAGTGCCTGCGCGATGCGGGCGCGCACCTGCTCGGGCGCCGTGCCGCCATGGCTTTTGCGGCTGGCGACCGAAGCGTCGACGGTAAGCACCGCATAGACCCGTTCATCGATGCGCGCGTCGATCGCCTGCAGCGTCTCCAGCGGCAGATCGGCGAGGCCGATGCCTGCTTCCTCCGCCGCCTTGACCGCACGGCCGGTGATGTGGTGCGCCTCTCGGAACGGCACATTGCCCTCGCGCACCAGCCAATCGGCGAGGTCGGTCGCGGTGGCGAAGCCGCTCTCGGCCAGCGCCCGCATCCGGTCAGTGCGGAACGTCGTCGTCTCGACCATCCCCGTCATCGCAGTGATGCACAGGCCGAGCAGGTCGTGCGCCTCGAACACCGGCGGTTTGTCGTCCTGCATGTCCTTGGAATAGGCCAGCGGCAGGCCCTTCATGGTGATGCACAGGCTGGTCATGCAGCCGATGATCCGCCCGGCATGGCCACGCACCAGTTCGGCGGCGTCCGGATTGCGCTTCTGCGGCATGATCGAACTGCCCGTGGAGTAGGCGTCCGGCAGGCTGATGAAGCCGAAGGGCTGGCTGGCCCAGATCACGAATTCCTCGGCCAATCGCGAGAGGTGCAGCGCGCACTGCCCGGCGGCCATCAGATAATCGAGCGCGAAATCGCGGTCCGAGACGGAATCGAGGCTGTTGTCGGTCGGCGCGTCGAAGCCCAGCGCCCGTGCGGTCATGTGCCGGTCGATGGGGAAGCCGGTCCCGGCCAGCGCGGCGCTGCCGAGCGGCGAGCGATTCATCCGCGCCCGCGCATCGGCAAAGCGCGAGCAATCCCGTTCGATCATCTCGTAATAGGCCATGAGATGGTGGCCCAGCGTCACCGGCTGAGCCGACTGCAAATGGGTAAAACCGGGCATGACGGCGTCCACATGCTGTTGCGCCCGCATCACCAACGCGCGCTGCAGCGTACGCAGAGCGCCCAGCACCTCGTCCATCGCGTCACGCACCCACAGGCGGAAATCGGTCGCGACCTGATCGTTGCGCGAGCGGGCGGTGTGCAGCCGCCCGGCGACCGGGCCAATCTTCTGCGCAAGGCGAGTCTCGGTCGCCATGTGGATGTCTTCAAGGTCAAGATCGTCCGGCAAATCGCCCGCCGCATAGTCGGCGGCGACGGCCTCCAGCCCGGCAATGATCGTCTCGGTATCCGCCGCGCTCAATATGCCTTGCGCGCCCAGCATCCGGGCGTGGGCGATGGAGCCGGCGACGTCCTGCCGCCACAAACGCTTGTCGAAGGGCAGCGAGGCATTTATCTCGCGCATGACCGCCGCGGGTCCCTGCGCGAAGCGCCCGCCCCACATGCTGTTCGCGCCGTTCTTGTCGGAGTCTGCCATGCGCCTGAAATTTGCCCTTGCTGTGCTGACCGGCCTCTCGCTGGCCGCGAGCGGCTGCGATAAGCAATCCGGGGAGTCGGCGCAAGGCGCGCCCAACGGGACGGCTGCCGCGCCGGACGAGGTGACGAGCGACGAGGTGCCGCCCTCGGCCGGCAACGAGGCCGGTGGAGACGTCTTCAAGCATGTGGTCGACCGAAGCCACAAGGGCACGGCGATGCCGGACAAAACCTTCACCGCGCTGGACGGCACGCCAACCACGCTGAAGCAGGTCGCAGGCGGCAAACCGCTGCTGGTCAATCTCTGGGCGACCTGGTGCGCGCCCTGCGTGGCCGAGTTGCCGGCGCTGGATACGGTCGCCGCCGATGCCGCCGCCAAGGGAATCGCCGTCGTCGCCGTCTCCCAGGACCAGGAAACCGCCATTGTCGCGCCCTTCTGGCAGGCACGCAACCTGACGACCCTCAAGACCTGGCTGGACCCGGAGAATGCGCTGGGCTTCCATTACGCCACCGGGACGTTGCCGACGACCATCCTCTACGATGGCAAGGGCAAGGAAGTCGCCCGTATCGTCGGCGCGCTGGACTGGAATGGCCCGGATGGACAGGCGCTGGTGAAGGAAATCGGGGGCTGAGCGCCGCCCTCTCAAGGGCAGATCTCATCCCGCCTCCTCCGCCTGTGCTCGCTGTGCGGCAGGTCTCGTCGGCCCTGGTTACGAACGGCGTCGAAGCGACCCAGTGGCTCAGCGCCCTGGCGCAACGGCACGGTCTTCTCAGATCCTTTGGGACGCCCGTCGTCGGGATTGGCTTAACCGAGCGGCCAGCCGCCAAGTCCACTCTACCCTCCAGGGGGATGCAATCGTGGCTGAAGGGCGGGCAGACTCCTCGAGCAGGTGACGGCCCGCGTGTCATGAGAGTAGGCTCCCTGTTGTTAGCTGAAATGCCCCCTTGTTGCTTCCGCCATGCTTGAGTCGAGGGCTGGTCGGTCACGCGGTATGACTGACACGAAAGCCCCGGCGCGACCCTGCCTTGGCTCAGGCCGGGTCGCGCCGGGAGAATCGCTGCGCATCAACGATGCACTGGGTAACAATTATCGGCTGCTGACCTTGAGCTGTTCCGGCACGGGGAAACCGCAGTTGAAGGTCTTGCAGACCGTGATGGTGTGCACGTAGCGAAGCTTGCCCTTTTCAACGCGGAAGCTGTGGATGTCCGGCAGCTTATTGTTGCCGAAGGTCAGCAGGACAGCCACGGCACCGATCGTCTCGTCGACGATGTAGCGGCGATCGACGAGCTTGGTATCACTGGGCACGCCGACATCACACCTGTCTTCCGCGGTCGCCACGCCCGGTGCGCCTTTCCCAGTGTAGAGCCCACCTTCCAGGCGCGCGCAGGGCGTGCCCCAGGGTACAGTGACGCTCTTGTCATGAAAGGAGTCGAGATAGGCATTGGCGGCGGCAATGATCGTCTCGCGACTGTCACGGTCCGCCACCGGAATCTCCGTCCACTTTTCCGCCTTGCTGTATTTGAGCGTGTTGGCGGCGTTGAAGAGCCAGTCGTCGGCATCGGTGATCAGCGTATCGATGGCATTGACCGCGCTGCCCCGCACGGACAGCACCGTCCCCAGTACATAGGGGTGCGCGGGGTCAGTAATCACCGCCTCGGTGAAGGTCGAGCAGGTTACCGGGTCAAGAAAGCTGCGGTGGAAGTCGATCTTCTGCGGCTTGGAGAGGATGCCCGTGGACATGCTCGCGGAATCGTCGAGCTGCTCGGTATATTGCACCCACTGGCCCATCGGCAGTTTGCCGGCATCGCCGGCGGTCTGCGCCGCGATGTAGCCGTCCACCACCCTCTGCAGATCTGCGCGATTACAGCCGCCTTGCGCAAATGCCGGCGTCGCGGTCGCGAAAAGACCGAGAGCGGCAACCGTGCCGAGAAGAATCTTATGCATCGGAACTCCTTTCAGTCGAAGAAAACGGATAAGCGGCTGCGAACCCGCTGGAGCGATCCTGCGGGACAACGGAGCCGGCCTGTAAGCTGGGGGAATGACGCGCGCGTCCATTCGTGACGCCATACGGCAAGCCGGCGCGCGGAGCGCCGGCGCGGGCTGAAATCACGACACTTCCCCCTCGAAGCGTGTTCCGATGAGGTATATTGCCGATCAGTCCCTCCATGTCACGCGGCAACGCCGGTGGCCGCTGCGCGCTCCTTCGCAGCCGAGAAACACGCTGGACATGTTGTGGAGAAAGTCAACGCGTAAACCGCGAAGCAGATCGGGATGCTCCGCCCCCGCGGGGAGGCCGGAGGGGGCGGAGCGGGTGGGTCGCTGAAAGCGCCCCGCTCGCGACGCGGTGCTGGCCGTGCCGAGAGATATTGTCGTCATCGCGCCGCCGCGAGTGACCCCAGGAGCACCTGGGGCTTTCTACGATGCCCCATCAACTGCGGAATGCGTGTACACAGCGACTAACGATGGTCGTTAGGAGAGGGATGCTAATCGGAACCCTCCCCCAAACAAGTTACGAACGGTAGAGGAGGCCCGATGCAACGTTACAACTTTTTGCGACACGCCAAAAACGCGCCCTTCGCTGTGGGCGTTACTGCGACCGATCCTCGAGCTCGGCATCCCACATGCCTTCGGCGGAGCGGGCGTTGACGGCGATGAGGGTCCCACGCAGATTGCTCTCGCCCACGCCGTCAACGGCGTAAAGCGCTTCAAAATAGGGGCTGCGTGCGGTATCCTGGAGTTGCGTGAGGGTTGTCGGCGTACTCAATATCTCCACCGCCTGGAGGAGCGCAGGGTCACGCGTACCGGCCACGATTATAATGGTATTACCGTTGGGACCAGGCAGCTTGGCGACGTAAGCGTAGTTGCGGCGCGCGGCCGCCGGGTCGCGCGGCGGAAAGGCGATATAGACCTTGCCTGTTTGGCTATCGATGATCTCGTCGAAGCTGCCCGCGAAGGCAAAGCGCGAATTGGCGAAGACCGGCTGCTGCAGCAAACCCATCCCGCTCAGCAGGCCCACATAGACGAGGTCACCGTCCTTGATCAGATTGGGCGTAAGCTTGGAGGACGGCACCAGCCACGACGCTCGTCCGCCACCAAGACCCGGCGTGATGATCGGCATCAAGGTCTTGAGCGCATAGCCGGCGCTCACGGGCAGATAATAGAGATTGAGGTCCACATAGCGCTCGCGCAGCGACGGCTCGCGCATGAACCACTCATCCAGCTCCTCGCGCGAATTGACCTCATATTCGCGCACCAGCCGAGCTGGATCCGCGGTCGGCGCGTCCCGCTCTCCCATGATATAATAGTCGCCCGGGACCACGATCAGCGCGCGCCGGCTGTCGATCATCGGCCGCCAGACACTGGAGGCCCGCACCGCATCGAGCGGATCACGCGGCGTCAGCGCCCACGTGGCAGCGAACATCAGCACAGCACCGGCAATCAGCCCCAGAACCAGAAGCAGCCAGCGCTGCCGTCCCGGCTCCATCAACGCGGAAGAAGCCCTCGCGTCTGCGTCACGATCGCCCTCGACCGCGACGACCGAAGAGTCGTCTGCCCCCGCATTCCTGAGCTGGAAACGGTATTCGCCCTTCGGCAAGGTAAGCTGTTCGCTATCGGCCTGGCCGGGGCCGGCATAATATTCCTCGATCTTCTTTCGCAGGCGGTGGACATAGACTCGCACCGAGGCATCGACCAGCAGATCGGAACCGGATTTGCCGAACACGTCGCCGGCGATCTCGATCTCCTTGGGCGTTTCGCCCTCGAGCGTGCGTTCCAGCAGATAATCAAACAGCCGATGCAGCGTACCCGAACGGCCGAGGCTTTGCGCAGCGCGGATGCGCCCTGCGACAGCGGCTAGCCTTTCCTGTTCAGAAGTGTGCGACACGGATACTCGTTCGATGGCGACAACGGAGCGCCGGCACGGCGCCAGCGGCGAATGTGGAGGGCTTTAGCAGTATGTCCCGGAAAGCGCGATGGCTTGTTGCGAACCGGTCTGTGCATGATTTTTGCACGACTAAAATCCTGTCATGGCCCTCATGGCATTGATTTCCACGGGGGGGCCGATTATTTTCGTTGCCAATGCGGGCCGGGCCCCTCTGGCGATCGCGAGTGCGATCGTGATGTCGGACCGCATCGAGTGCGCTCGATGCCGGTCTGAAATATGTCTTGTTACCTGCCGGCAGACAGCCACTCGTTTGGAAAGCAAACAAACGAGGTTTTTGTCATGTACGAACAAGAGCGGCTTCTCGGGCGAGGCGCGGTACAGGATGCCGCGCTCTTCGACGCGGGTCTGCGGGCCCATATGCTGCGCATCTACAATTATATGGCGTCGGGCGTGCTGCTCACCGGCATCGTCGCGCTGCTCGTCGCTTCGACCCCATCGATCTACCAGCCCATTTTTGGCACGCCGCTCAAATGGGCGGTGATGTTCGCGCCGCTGGCGTTCGTGTTCTTCTTCTCTTTCCGCATTGAGCGAATGAGCGCGCAAGCCGCGCAGACCGCCTATTGGGCCTTCTGCGCCGTGATGGGTCTTTCCATGGCGTCCATCTTCCTGGTCTTCACCGGGATGAGCATCGCGCAGACCTTCTTCATTGCCGCCGCGATGTTCACCGCGATGAGCCTCTACGGCTACACCACCAAGGCCGATCTCTCGCGCTTCGGCAGCTTCCTCATCATGGGCGTGATCGGCGTGCTGATCGCCAGCCTGGTCAATATGTTCGTGGGGTCGAGCGCACTGCAATTCGCCATCTCGGTGATCGGCGTGCTCGTGTTTGTCGGCCTCACCGCATGGGATACGCAGAATATCAAGGTCCGCTATGCCGAGAATCTCGGTCACGAGACGGAGACCAAGATGGCGGTGTTCGGCGCGCTGTCACTCTATCTGAACTTCGTGAACATCTTCCAGCTGCTGCTCAACCTCACGGGCGAGCGCGAATAGTCCGCCTGAAAGGGGACAAGACATGATGGAAGGTCTGGCTGCCCTGGCGAGCGAACCCGCCGCCTGGGCAGCGCTCGCCACGCTCGTCGCCATGGAAGTGGTGTTGGGCGTGGACAACCTCATCTTCATTTCCGTGCTCAGCAACAAGCTGCCGGAACAGCACCGGGTGAAGGCGCGCCGCGTCGGAATCAGCCTCGCGCTGGTGATGCGGCTGGGGCTACTCGCCTCGATCGCCTGGATCGTGCAACTCACCGAGCCGATCTTCGAACTGTTCGGGCGCGCCTTTTCCTGGCGGGATGTCATCCTGATCGCCGGCGGGCTCTTCCTCGTGTGGAAGGCGACTAAGGAGATCCACCATACGATCGACCCGCACCCCAGCGACGACATATTCGATGCCGGCGCGCTCGGCATCGGTTTCACCGCCGCCATCGGCCAGATCATCCTGCTCGATCTCGTTTTCTCGATCGACAGCATCATCACCGCCGTGGGCATGACGGACAATCTCGCTATCATGGTCATCGCGGTTGTCATTGCGGTGGGCGTGATGATGTTCGCAGCGACGCCGCTCGCCAACTTCATCGAGCGCAACCCCACGGTCGTCATGCTCGCATTGAGCTTCCTGATGCTGATCGGCACCACGCTGATCGCGGAAGGCTTCGGCGCGCATGTGCCGAAGGGCTATGTCTATGCGGCAATGGCCTTTTCGGCACTGGTCGAAGGGCTCAATATCCTTGCCCGGAGACGCCATGCCAAAGCGACTGTAATGCAAAGCTAATATCAGGCCGGCCGCGGCGCCCGTGCGCTGCGCGGCCGGTTTGGCCGGGTCGGTGCCGCTTGCGGGATGAGCGGCGCCGAAACCGGTTCTGTCTGCCCACAGATCAATTCTGATTGGCGACCTGTGGGGTCGCGGCAAGCTGGTAATCTTCCTTGCTCTTAGCAATCACGGCGCCACGCTGTTCCCATTCCTGCTTGGTCAGGCAGGTGCGATGGGGCAGGGTGGATCCGGTGATCGTCGACTGCACGCAGTAGAGCGTCTTGCCATTCTTCTGGACGACCTTTGCCTGCGTCTTGACGCCCTGTGCCGAGACGGCAGTGGCAGGCACCGTGAAAGCAAGGGCGGTTGCGGCAATGATGATGGCGGTGATGTTCGACATGGCTTTTTCTCCTCACTGAATTTCCGCAGGCTCTTGCCCGCGCCCACTGCTTTGCAGGATGCGTGCCAGATTAAGAATCTGACTAAATATCAATGAGTTAACGAAAATTTCGCCGATGGGACAGATGATTATTTCTCAGCTATTGGCATAATTTCCTAAAATTTGGCGAGCGTTGAGAATGGTGCGACGAAGCGATGGGTATCGGCTTGACTCATTTTGCCCAAATGAGAACATAAAGGGAACATGCGTGAGCCGAGTCGTCTTTCTCCAGCCCTGAAACGGACGCTTGCCCCCCTGGCATCTCCCGTTCATGAGCGCGCGCGCATGCACTCGCTGGGTATGCCAGCCATCGACCAAATCTTAGGCGGTGGCTTGGCGGCAGGGCATCTGCACGAGCTTTTCGCCGGCAGCGCCAGGGATGAAACAAGCACAATTGGGGCGGCCACCATGTTGGCCTTGTGTCTTACCCGCACAACACCCGCACGTCCCATCCTCTGGTTGCGGGAGGCGGCCATGCAGCGCAAGGCTGGGCTGTACGGGCCAGGTTTGGTTGCTCTCGGGCTAGACCCGACGCGCTTGATCCTCGGCCTCCTACCCGATGCGACCGCACTCCTGCGCGCCGGGGTGGACGCCCTGCGCTGCGCAGGATGGGGGGCAGTGGTGCTGGAACTGGGAGGGAACCCGGCGCCACTCGACCTGACCGCAAGTCGCCGCCTCGCACTGGCCGCAGGGGCATCGGGCGTGACGCCGCTACTCGTGCGCACGCATAACGCAAGGCCAGCGCCCAGCGCGGCGCAGACGCGCTGGCAAGTAACGACTGCTCCCTCCCCAGCGTTGGAAGCTAACGCACCGGGCTACCCTACGCTGACTCTGGCGCTGCTGCGCCAGCGCGGCGGCGTGGCGGGGCTCGACTGGACCGTAGAATGGAATCGTGATGCAGGCTGTTTCAGGCCGGCGGCATTTCCTGGCACTCGTTTTCCCCTTTCTGGCGGCAGATCTCGTCCATCGTCGGAACAGGCGGACAGCGGCAGCGAGGATGCCGGTTGGCGCATCGCCATCTGAATCGGCACCGCTCGTCTTCATCGCCAAGGAGCGGGGCGCCTTCCGGCTGCACGCACTGGATGCCGATGCGCTGGCAATGGGCCTGACGCCAGGCATGCCGCTCGCCGACGCACGAGCGCGCGTCCCCTCTCTCCGCACGCTGCCATACGATCCGGCAAGCGAGGCGCGCTTGTTGGAGAAGCTGGCGGATCTGTGCGACCGCTTCACCCCCATGATCGAGATCGCGCCGCCCGATGGGCTGCTGCTCGACATTACCGGCTGCGCGCACCTGTTCGGCGGCGGCGCCGCACTCGCCCACGACGCGCTGCGGCTGATGCACGCACAGGGAATGCGAACGCGAGCGGTGCGCGCTGTTACGCCAGAGGCCGCGCTGGCGCTGGCGCAGCTGGATGGCACCTTACGTGCAGGCGCCGTGGGAGACGAGGCGACAGTTCGCCACCTGCCGCTCATCGCCCTGCGTGCCGGAACCGATGCACTGCTCGCCCTGCGCCGCGCCGGGTTCGTCACGATTGGTGACCTGGCCGACCTCCCCCCCGCGCCGCTCGCCGCCCGCTTCGGAGCAGGATTGGTCGACGCGCGTGACCGGCTGCTCGGTCGAATTGACAGCCGCATCACCCCGCATCGACGGCTCCCGCCAATTTATGTCGAACAGCGCTTCGCCGAGCCAGTCGCACATGTCGAAACGATGCTTATGGTACTGGGCGATCTGCTGACTCTGGCCTGCGAACAATTGCTCGAGCGGCACCAGGGGGGACGGTGCTTCCTCGTGCGGCTCTACCGCAGCGACGGAGAGATGCGGGTTCTTACGGTCGAAACCGGTCAATCTGTGCGTGAACCGGCAGGGGTGCTGCGCCTGATCCGCGAAAAGATCGAGGCGTTGACAGATCCGCTCGATCCCGGTTTCGGCTTCGATCTCGTGCGGCTGGCTGTGCCCACGGTGGAGCCGCTAGGCGCGGCGCAGCCGGCACTGGACGGCGACCCGGCGCGGGATGTCGATATCACCGCGCTGCTCGATCGGCTCGCCGTGCGATTCGGGCCAGGCCGTCTGTGCCGCTTCGTGCCTCGCGACACGCATATACCGGACCGAGCGTCCCGGCTGGCACCGCACGGGGAGAAGGCACCGACCGCACCCGCTTGGGAGGTCGCGTCGCCCGACGAACCACCGCTGCGCCCACTCATTCTGTTCGATCCGCCCGAGCGCGTCGAAGCGGTTGCACAGGTGCCGGATGGGCCACCCCGCCAGTTTCGTTGGCGCGGAGCGCTGCACCGCATCGTGCGGCAAGAAGGACCGGAGCGCATCGCGCCGGAATGGTGGCGACGGCCCGAGGGCCATGCCGGCAACCCCGGCCTCACCCGCGATTATTACCGCGTCGAGGATGAGAGGGGCCGGCGCTTCTGGCTGTTCCGCCACGGCCTCTACGAGCGCGAGACCGCGCAGCCGCATTGGTATGTACATGGCCTGTTCGCCTGATCGACCGCCGCGCATGCACCGGCTGCACAGGGCTGTGCCGGCTGTCGCGCGTCACCATGACGCCGCTCCCCTACGCGGGCACAGGAAAGCCCGGCTGTGACCAAGTCGCTTCCCTATATCGAGTTGGCCTGCACCACGGCATATAGCTTCCTGCATGGCGCTTCTGCTCCCGGGGAAATGGTCGCGCAGGCAATCGCGCTGGGCCACGCTGGCATTGGCATCGCCGATCGCAACACCGTGGCTGGCGTGGTGCGCGCCAAGATCGCCATCGATAGTCTGCGCGAAGCGGGCGAACCGGTACCGGACGATTTCCGACTCGTCACCGGCGCACGCCTTGTCTTTGCCGACGGCACCCCGGATATCCTCGCCTACCCCGCGACCCGCCACGGCTGGGGGCGCCTGACGCGGCTGCTCACAACCGGCAACCGCCGCGCCAAGAAGGGGGAATGCACGCTTTATCTGGATGACCTGCTGGCGCACCTCGACGACCTGCTGCTGATCGCTCTCCCCTTAGACGAAGCGCCTTCGGCGCTGGCCCTGCTGCGCCGCCTCGTCGGGGCGGCACCGGATCGCGTCTGGCTCGGCGCGGTGATGGGGCGAACGGGTCGGGACGCCCGCCGGCTCGTCCAGCGGCAGGATCTGGCCCGCATGGCCGGCGTGCCGCTCGTCGCCCTCAACGACGCCCTCTATGCCACACCGCAGGATCGGCCATTGCAGGACGTTATGACCGCGATCCGCCTCCACACCACCGTGCAGGCGGCCGGCCGTGCGCTCGCCGCCAATGCCGAGCGGCATCTGAAAGCGCCGGCCGAGATGGCGCACTTGTTCGCAGCCTGCTCCGAGGCGGTGGCGCAGACCCAGGTCGTTTTCTCACGCATCGACTTCCGGCTGGAGCATCTGCGCTATGAATATCCCCATGAGCCCGTGCCTTATGGCTGGGAAGCGCAGGACTGGCTTGAACATCTCGTCATGGAAGCAGCCCATGCGCGGTACGGCGATCCGCTACCCGCCGATGTGACGGAGCGCCTCGACGAGGAATTCGCGCTGATCCGCAGGCGCACTTATGCCCATTATTTCCTGACCGTGCATGATCTGGTCAGGTTCGCGCGCAAGCAGGAGCCGCCTATCCTCTGCCAGGGGCGCGGCAGCGCCGCCAATAGCATCGTCTGCTTCCTGCTGGGCGTGACTTCGGTCGACCCATCGGCGCACAAGCTGCTCTTTTCCCGCTTCTTGTCCGATCAACGCGGCGAACCGCCGGATATCGACGTCGATTTCGAGCATGAGCGGCGCGAGGAGGTCATCCAATATATCTACAAGCGCTACGGCCGCGAGCGCGCCGGCATCGCCGCCACCGTCATCCATTACCGCCCACGCAGCGCCGTGCGTGAGGTCGGCAAGGCGCTGGGACTGAGCGAGGACGTGACGGCCCGCATGGCGAGCACCGTCTGGGGCAGCTACCATTCTGATCACAGGCAGGGCCGAACGGCCGAGGCAGGATTCGATCCCGAAAACCCGCAGATCAGGCGACTCAACGATTTCGTGCAGCGCATCCTCAACCTGCCGCGCCACCTCTCGCAGCATGTCGGCGGGTTCATCCTGACCCAGGGCCGGCTCGACGAGCTGGTGCCGATCCACAACGCCGCGATGGACGAGCGCACCTTCATCGAGTGGGACAAGGACGATATCGACGCACTCGGCCTGATGAAAGTAGACGTGCTCGCGCTCGGCATGCTCACGTGCATCGCTAAAAGTTTCCAGCTGATGCGCGACCACGGCCTCGGCGACCACACGCTGGACATCGATCTGGAGGCCGACGATCCCGCCGTTTACGACATGCTCTGCGCAGGTGACAGCATCGGCGTGTTCCAGGTCGAGAGCCGCGCGCAGATCAATATGCTGCCGCGCCTCAAGCCGCGCACCCTCTACGATCTCGTCGTACAGATCGCGATCGTTCGCCCCGGCCCCATCGAAGGCGATATGGTCCACCCGTATTTGCGGCGGCGCAATGGCGAGGAAAGAGCCGACCTTCCCTCGCCCGGCCCCGCCTATCCGCAGGACGAGCTACGCGAGGTGCTCGACAAGACCTTCGGCGTACCGCTGTTCCAAGAACAGGCCATGAAGCTCGCCATCACCGCGGCCGGGTTCACACCGGATGAAGCCAACGGCCTGCGGCGTTCCATGGCAACGTTCCGCAATCTCGGCACCATCGACACGTTCCGCGACAAGATGATCGGCGGCATGGTGCGGCGCGGCTATGAGCGCGACTTCGCCGAGCGCTGCTACAAACAGATCGAGGGCTTCGGTTCATATGGCTTCCCCGAGAGCCATGCACAAAGCTTCGCCCGGCTGGTCTATGTCTCGGCCTGGCTCAAACGGCACCACCCAGCGGTGTTCACCGCCGCGCTCCTGAATTCACAGCCCATGGGGTTCTATGCTCCTGCCCAGCTTGTCCGCGATGCGATCGCGCACGGCGTGAAGGTACGCGGTGTGGACGTTAATGCCAGCGCTTGGGATAATGGATTGGAACCTTGTGCTGTCGGCTCCGGGCCGGACCGGCACGGAGACGCAGGCGCGGGGACGGCATCCATCGGGAGGCAAAACAACAGTCCCCATTTGGCCCTGCGCCTCGGCTTCCGCCAGATCGATGGCTTCACCAAGGCCTGGGCGAATACCATTGCCGCGACCCGTGCGGCGGGCGGTCCCTTCACCAGCATCGAAGAGCTTGCCCGCCGTGCCGACCTACCAGCCCGCGCCCTCCACCTGCTCGCCGACGCGGACGCCTGCACCTCGTTGGGGCAGGATCGCCGCGCGGCCTTGTGGGAGGTGCGCCGCATGCCGACGGAGGAATTACCGCTGTTTGCCGCCGCCCGCGCACGCGAACTGGGCGAGGAGCCGGCCGTCGCCCTGCGGCCGATGACGTTGAGCGAGCATGTCGCGGCCGATTACCAGACCCACCGCCTCTCTTTAAAAGCGCACCCGATGGCGCTGCTGCGACCGTTCTTCACGGCGGAAGGCGTCATCCCGTGTCGGGATCTACGTACGGCCAAGGCCGGTGCGCATGTCCGCATCGGCGGCGTAGTGCTCGTGCGTCAGCGGCCGGGCAAGGGCAACGCCATCTTCATCACGCTGGAGGATGAGGACGCCGTCGCCAACATCGTGTTATGGGCTCGCCGGTTCGAACGCTACCGGCGCCCGGTGATGGCGGCGCGGCTGATGATCGTCGATGGCGAGGTACAGCGCAGCCGCGAAGGCGTGGTGCATGTGATGGCGAGCCGAGTGATCGACCGCTCGGAGCTACTGACCCATCTGTCGCAGACCCATGTGTCCACCCCACAGCTCAGTCGGGCGGACATATTCCTGCATCCCCAGACTTCGCGCCGGACACCCCGGGCGCGCGCCTCCTCGCATCCGCGCAACGTGCGCCTGTTGCCGCCCTCGCGAGATTTTCATTAGGATTGCGGGCGTCTCAGCTATTGGCGGCAACGCAACGCTCGAAGCGCTGCGTCCGCCCCTTGGCCGAGCCGTCGCGCAGCAACACTGTCCCTTGGCGGCAGGCCTTACCATCGCGCATCTCGATTTCCCCGACCACCACGACACCATGATATGTGCCGGCGACCCAGCTTTGTGCTTCGCCGCCGGCCACGGCCTGCGCGGCGGCCCTGGCCACCGGCGGGATGAGCAAGAAATTTCCTGAACTCACAATCGCTTCCTCAGGAGCTGGCGCGCTATGGCCACTTTCCTCAGGGGGCCGCGGACGGATTGCCTCCCCTTCCGCGATCGCGACGGCAGCACGCGGCGCTGGCGCCACGGCGGGCGCAACCTTGCCCTGCTCAATAACCGCATGCAAATGGACCGGCTTGCGCGGGGTCGGGATGACGGTGGGATTTGCAGGCGCCTTCCCCGCAAGTCCCTCCTCAGCCCGATCGACAATGGCTGCGGAAACCGTGTCACCGCCCATGATGCTGCCATTGCGCGTCGACCACAACCACCCAGCGACGGCAAGGAGCAACGCCGCAGTGGTCAGGGTCCCGACGAGCGCCATCAGCCGCCAGCCGAAATCGGGCTGCGGCGCAGGAGACGTCGGCCGAGGGGTTTCCGCTTCGATTCGCTCGCTGGCCCGATCGAAGCCAAGCTCAAGGGAACCGAGGGACAGCCGCCAGCGGCTCCGCCGCGCGCTGTAGCGGCCGTGAGGGGCGCGCTCGACCATGTAATCCGGCGGCCTGATAGGCTGCAGATCACCGATATGTTGCATCGCGGCTCTCCCTCAAGCGCCGAAGTTGATGCCAATATTACAGTAAATGCAAGGAAAACCGACGTGGGCGCAGCACTCCCGTGTCACACGACGTCAGCCTCCGTTCGGACCGGGGCCGGATGGGCCGGTCGCACCGCCCATTCCGCCAGCGCCGACCGCGCCGATATTGCCGAAAACCTCGTCAAGCAAGCTGCGCTTGCGGCCAAGCGTCGGCGTCTTGTCACCGACAGGCGAGATATTGGCGACCTGATCGAGCGAGCTATTGCGGTCGATGCTGGCCACGTTGCCGGCCGAATCAAACTGGACGGTCACGAGCAGTTGGTCGGTTGGGCGAGGCGAGGCAAAGGCGAGCGCACGCGTATCACGCGAGACATAATACCAGCGCTCTGGACCGAACTGCGACACGAAGGTCGGGCGACCAAGCGATCCCTCGACCGACGCCTTATTGTCCACGCCAGGCAGAACCGAACTGACAATCAGATTGTCGGCCAAGAAACCCTGGTGGGTCCGCACGCGTGTGCAGCCCCCCGCGAGCAGCAGCACGGCCGCCGCGCCCGCAATCAGAATCGGTCGCCCTATGCCACGCTGCATGCCCATCTCCGCATTATCCTCGTGAAAACCATTCAGGCCGATCGTCGCCCATTGCATTGCCGGCTCCCGCAATCAATATGCAATCGGCTGCAGACCGGGAATGACGGGAGCGGCCTCACCCCTTCGACATGTGCCGCAGGAAAGCTGAACCGAGCATGAGCCTCCTTTCGACCTTATTCGCCCGCAAGGACGAGCGCGCTGCATTCCGCCCGCTTTATGCCGCCGCCGTCAGCTATGCGCGCGCGCCCCATTGGTATCTGCAGGGCGGGGTCGCGGACACCATCGACGGCCGGTTCGACATGATCGCCGCCATTCTTTCCGCCATCTTGCTGCGTCTCGAGGAACTCGACGCCCGCACCGAATCGGTCAAGCTGACCGAGTTGTTCATCGACGACATGGACGGGCAGGTGCGGCAAATCGGCTTTGGCGACGTGGTGGTCGGCAAACAGGTCGGCCGCATGGTGGGTGCGTTGGGCGGACGGCTCGCGGCTTATCGCGCCGGCTTTGCGGGCGATGCGTCACTGGAGGAGGCGCTGAAGCGGAACCTTTATCGCGGGGTGGATCCGACAGCCGCGGAACTGGACCACGTCGCCGGGGAACTGCGCGGTTTCGTCGAGATGTTAGCGACGCGGGACCTCGAGGGCTTGCTCGCGGCCCGTTTCGAGGATTGAGGACGACACGACCGATGGCCAGCTCGCCGCTCCCTGAATTCTCCCGCATCGTCCGCGCCACCGAATTTGGAGACGGCGCGCGCGAGCGCCTGATCGCCGCCAGCCAGACGGAATGCGCCGCGCTTGCCCGCCGCTTCGGTCTACGCGCACTCTCGGCTCTGGAAGCGCGCCTGCGCATCGTGCCGGAGGCCACCGGCTGCCATGTGGTCGGGACGCTCACCGCAGATCTCGTCCAGGCGTGCGTCGCGACCGATGAAGATGTGCCTGCTCAGATCACCGCTAATGTCGCTGTCCGCTTCATGCGCGGCCTCGACGCTATCGACGAAGAGGAGCTGGAACTGAGCGAGGCCGACTGCGACCTGCTACCGCTGGAGGATGAGCGCGTTGACCTGGGCGAGACGGTCGCGCAAACGCTGGCACTCAATCTCGACCCCTATCCGCGCGTGGCGGACGCCGATGCGAAACTGCGTGCCATGGGTGTGCTCGGCGAAGGCGAGGCGGGACCGTTTGCCACTCTGAGAACACTGAAGCTGAGCACCGGCACGAGCGACTGATTCGTCCAGGCGCGCAGAGCGAGCTTCCCTCTGCCTGATCGGCAGGCAGGTGCCGGGAGGTGTCATCTCACACGGCTCAGGGCCAACGGGCCCTCAGTCTCGCTTCGCCTCAGGCCGGACCCGAACCGATGAAGCTCGGATGCGATGGGTCCGATAAGGTCCGGCATTGCCGACCGCGCGCGAGCATGTTCTACTTCCGTTCCAAGATCCGGCGTGCCATAAATCTGGCCATGGCTGAGGAGACCAATCAGCATCGCAAAATCATCCATGTCGACATGGATGCCTTCTATGCCTCGGTGGAACAGCGGGACGATCCGACGCTGCGGGGCAAGCCGGTCGCGGTCGGGGGCGCGGGGCCACGCGGAGTCGTCGCGGCGGCGAGCTACGAGGCGCGGCTATTCGGCGTGCGCTCGGCCATGCCCGGCGGGCAAGCACGGCGGCTGTGCCCCGACCTCATCTTCATGCCCGCGCGGTTCGATGCCTATCGGGCCGTCTCAGCCCAGGTCAGGGCTATCTTCGAGCGATTTACGGACATCATCCAACCGCTCTCGCTGGACGAGGCCTATCTCGACGTCACCCACAACAAGCTCGGCATTGTTTCGGCCACCTACATCGCACGGGAGATTCGTCGCCTGATCCGCGAGGAAACCGGACTGACCGCCTCGGCTGGCGTCTCGTGGAACAAGCTCGTCGCCAAGCTCGCCTCCGACCAGAACAAGCCGGACGGACTGTGCGTCGTGAAGCCGGAAGAAGCCGAAGCGTTCATGGCGACCATGCCCGTGGCGCGAATCCACGGTGTAGGCCCAGTCACGGCGCAGCGGATGGCGACGCTGGGAATCCGGACCGGAGCAGATTTGAAGGCATGGCCACTGGAGGCACTGCAGCGGCACTTCGGCAAGGCGGCGGCCTTCTATCACGGCGCCGCGCGCGGCATCGACGATCGGCCGGTCCGCCACCACGAGACGCGCAAGTCGATCAGCGTCGAGGATACGTTCGCTAGCGACATCGGCACGGAAGCGTTGCTTCTGGTGGAACTGGAGAAGATCGCGGCGCGCCTGTGGTCACGGGTCGGCAAGGCTCGCACCTCGGGTCGCACCGTCACCCTGAAGGTGAAGCTCGGCGATTTCCGTATCCTCACCCGCTCGCGCACGCTCACCGCGCCGCCCGTCAGCGCTGAGGACCTGCTGTCAATCGGTGCCGATTTGCTCCGCGCGCTTCTGCCGTTGCCGATCGGAGCGCGCCTGCTGGGCCTCGGCCTCTCCAACCTGATCGATGGCGATGGCACGGAGGCGGCCGGTGAGACGGAGCGGCAGCTTTGCCTGGCGTTCGGATAGAAACGCCCTGTATCACCGAGACGAAGCACGGATCGGGTGGCGTGAGGCCCCTTCGTTTTCGCGCGGGGGATAAGCCGGGTTTCGGGCGCGATAAACCGGCATCCGGCGCATCGAGGTTTCGCAATAAAGTCCGCGCGAACGGCACCGAAGCCGTGCTCTTGTCTCCTGCCGTTACAGCGTCGGACCCTGCACGCCCTTGCTCTTGGGCGCCTGCTGCTTGGCGGTGAGCAGATCGATCATGCCGGGAACGGGATTGCCGTGGCGGGCATAGTCGATGGCGGATTGGCCGGCGAGGGCATCGCGCTTGTTGGGATCCGCCCCGGCATTCATCAGCAGACGGACCATTGCCAGATCGCGCATCTGCACCGCGCGGATCAACGGCGTCTCGCCGCTGCTGTTGGCCTGGTTGGGGTTGGCCTTCGCGCCGACCAGCATCTCCGCGCCTTCGATGAAACGCTTCTCGACCGCCAGCATGAGCGGGCTGCGCCCCTGATTGTCAGTCAGGTCAGGCCGCGCGCCGCGCGAGAGCAGATAGCGTGTGTAGACAACGTCGCGCCGGCCGATGGTGATCATCAGCGCGGTTTCCCCGGTGGTCTTGTCCTTGGTGTTGACCGGCGTGACACCCGGCTGCTCGAGCGCCTTGAGGATCGCGTCGTTGTCGCTCTTGCGCACGGCTTCTAGGAATTTGTAGCTGTCCGAAAACTGCGCCGCGGCCGGCAGCGCCGTCAACAAACCAAGGAGAGCCGCCGCGATCAACGCCAGCGATCGAAAGTGCCCGCGCCCCCGCACGTCCCGGCGATGCTGCGTCACGTCCCTGCCCCCTTCCCATCCTCGGCCAATGCTGTTGCACCGGCCCCAATAGCAGGGCATGGCTGGCTATGCCATGAACAAAGCCCGCCAGAGTCTCGCTGCCCTCGTCCTCCCCGCCTTGCTGCTAGCCGGGTGCCAGCCCGCGCAGCCCGGCAATAGCGCGGAAAGCGCCAGCGAGGGCGACCTGGTCGGCGCCCGCATCGGGGGCGATTTCGAGCTCACCGACCAGGATGGCAAGACGGTGCATTGGGCGGACTTCGCCGGTCAATATCGCGTCGTCTATTTCGGCTATACCTATTGCCCGGACGTGTGCCCGCTCGACCTCACGCGGATCATGGCCGGCTATCGCCTGCTGGAAAAGGCCGACCCGGCGACCGCCGAGAAGATCCAGCCGATCTTCATCACCGTCGATCCGCAGCGCGACACGCCGGCGGTGGTCAAGACCTATGTCACCGCGTTCCACCCCCGACTGATCGGCCTCACCGGCACGCCCGAGCAGATCGAGGCGGTCAAGAAGGCGTTCGTCGTGGTGGCGGGCAAGGAGGGCGACCAAGCCGCGACCCAGGACTATCTCGTCAGTCACAGCCGCACGCCTTATCTGTTCGGCCCGGACGGCAAGCCCATCGCAATGGTCCCGATCGACGACGGCACGCCGGGGCATGAGAACAGCGGATCGCCCGAGAGCGTCCGCGATTTCCTCGTCCGCTTCGTCAAATGACCTTCTGGGAACAGCCGCTGGAAACGCTCGATCGCGCGCAGTGGGAGGCGCTCTGCGACGGCTGTGGCAAATGCTGCCTGCACAAGGTGGAGGATAGCGACACCGGCCGCGTCTACCCCACCAACGTCGCGTGCCGGCTGCTCGACCGCGCCACGGCGCAATGCAGCAACTATCGCCATCGCCGCGCCTTCGTGCCGGATTGCCTGCGCCTGACCCCGGCGCGGCTCAGGACCATCGAGTGGTTGCCGAGCACCTGCGCGTACAAACTGCGGGCGGAAGGGAAGCCGTTGCCGGAATGGCATTATCTCGTCTGCGGCGATCGCGAGGCCGTCCATCAGGCCGGCATGTCGGTGCGCGGCTGGACGATTTCGGAGACGCTGGCCGGCGACCTGGAGCATCACATTGTCGAGCGCGCGCTCTGAGCATGTGCTGACCCTCGCCAATGGCGAGGCGGTGCCGCTGATCGTCCAGCGCCATGCCCGCGCGCGGCGGATGCGGCTCCGCTTCGATGGTGTGGCCGGCCGCGCATTGCTGACCATCCCGACACGGGTGGCGCTCAAGCGCGCGCTGGCCTGGGCGAGCGAGCAATCCGACTGGATCGAGGGCCAACGCGGCCGCGCACAGGGCATCGTCGTGCTGGGCGACGGGGTGCTGCTGCCGGTCGAGGGGGAGACGCTGCTGATCGTGGCGACCGGCGGAGACAGCCGTCAGGTGCGACGTGAGGACGCGCGGCTGCTGGTTGGCGGGCCGGAAGCGCATGTCGGCGCGCGGGTGGCCCGCTGGCTCAGGGCGCAGGCCAAGACGGTGCTGACCGCGGAAACGCAGGCACTGGCCACCGCGCTGGGCCTGCCGCTGCGTCGGGTGTCGATCGGGGACCCGCGCGGGCGCTGGGGAAGTTGCTCGGCGCGCGGCGACATACGCTATAGCTGGCGGCTGATCCTGGCGCCGCCGTTCGTCCGGCTGGCGACGGTGGCGCACGAAGTGGCGCATTTGCGGCACATGCATCACGGGCCAGAATTCCACGCCTATGTCCGTGCCATCGCGGCGGCGGACCCGGAAGCGGCCCGGGCCTGGCTGCGCCGCGAGGGAGCGGGGCTGCACCGCTACCGGGAGAGCGGGTGATTTAGAAACTTTTAGCGAACGAAACGGGTTTTCGGAATGACGGGCGTGGGGGACGAGATGCCCCGAATCGGCTCCTTATCGAGTCGGAAATCAAGGCTCGCATTTCAAATTAAGTAACTGTAATTACACAATATATTTTCCATCGCCGCACGCCTCTTCTGGAGGGCGGAGCCCTTGATGAAGCGCCAGGCTCGACGTGAATGGCCGCTTCGTCCCGGGCAATGACCTCAGGACCGGCGTGCATCCACCCCGAGCGGGCGCGCTATGGGCGGGTTGGCTGCGGCTGCGGCGGGAGCGCGGGCTGCTGTTGTGGACGACCCGGCTGCTGTTGCGCCGGCGCCGAAGGCTGCGCGCGCCCATTGTTGCGACCGAGCACCTCGTCGATCCAGCGCTGGTCGATGCGCTGCGGCGCCTCGCCGGCCGGCCCCTCCGGCACGGCCGGTTGCGCACCGGGCGCGGCGTCCTCGCTCGCAGGCGGATTGAGCGGCAGGCCATCCTCATCAACCATCATGCCGTTGTCGGGCTGGCCATAGATTTCCTCGTCCGGTTCGATCTGCCATTCAGGCAGCGTCACCTCGGTCTCGAACTTCTCGACCGGGCGGCCGGCGGTGGCGACCTGCATATAAGCAGCGAAGGCGCGCGCCGGCGCGCGGCCGCCGGCGAGGCCGGGGATGGCGCGATTATCATCCCGCCCCATCCACACGCCGGTGGTGAGGCCGCTGGAGAAACCGACGAACCAGCCATCCTTGTTGCTGCTGGTCGTGCCCGTCTTGCCCGCCACCGGCCGGCCGATCTGCGCCGCACGGCCGGTGCCGGTGTTGACGGCGGTCTGCAGAAGATCGGTCATGCTGGCCGCCACCCACGGCGCGACCAGCACGCGGCTGGTATCGTCCTTGTGCTCATACAGCACCTCGCCATCCGCCGTGGTGACCTTGAGGATGCCGTAGGGCGTCACAGCGACGCCCTTGCGCGCCACCGAGGCGAAGGCACGGGTCATGTCCACCAACCGCACTTCGGACGTGCCGAGCACCATGGAGGGGTGGGTGTTGATCGTCGTCGAGATGCCGAAGCGCCGCGCCATGTCGGCCACCGACGGGAAGCCCACCTCCATGCCGAGCTTCGCGGCCACGGTGTTGATCGAATAAGCAAAGGCGGTGCGCACGTCGACATCGCCCACATTGCGGCGATTATCGTTGCGCGGGCTCCAGCCGTTGATGGTGACGGGGCTGTCATTCACCGGCGTCTGCGGCGTGTAACCGGCCTCCAGCGCGGTGAGATAGACGAACAGCTTGAACGCCGAGCCGGGCTGGCGCTCGGCCGTGGTCGCACGATTGTAGTTGGAGCTGATATAGTCCAGTCCGCCGACCATCGCCCGCACCGCGCCATCGCGGTCGAGACTCACCAGCGCGCCCTGCGCGCCGCCGGGCACATTGGCCTTGATCGCCGCCACCGCCGCGCGCTGCAACTTGAGATCGATGGTCGTATAAACGTCCAGCGGTTGTTCGCGCTCGTCGATCAGATTGTCGAGCTGCGGCAGCACCCAATCGGTGAAGTAACGCACGCTGTCCTGCGCCTTTTCCGGCGTCATGTGGACACTCGACAGGTCAACCGCGGCGCGTTCGGCGCTGGTGATGTCGCCATTGGCCTCCATCACGTCCAGCACGACGCCGGCGCGGCCGGTCGCGGCCTCGACATCCGCCGTGGGCGAATAATGCGAGGGCGCCTTGACGAGACCGGCGATCACCGCCGCCTCCGCCAGATCCAGCGTGGTGGCACTGTGGCCGAAGAACTTGCGGCTGGCCGCGTCGACGCCATAGGCGCCACCGCCGAAATAGACCTTGTTCAGATAGAGTTCGAGGATCTGCTGCTTGCTGAACTTGCGCTCCATCGCCAGCGCGAGGATCATCTCGCGCAGCTTGCGCCCGGCCGAATAACTGTTGTTGAGGAAGATGTTGCGGGCGAGCTGCTGGGTGATGGTGGAGGCGCCCTGCAGGCGCCGCCCCTCGCCGCGCCGCACATAGCCGACCCACACCGCGCGGGCGAGGCCGATGGGATCGACACCCGGATGCATGTAGAAGCGCTTGTCTTCCACGGAGACGAGCGCGCGCGTCATCACCTCCGGAATCTGCCCGGCGGAGAGCCAGCGGCCATAGCTCGGCCCGAGCGAGACGATCACCGTGCCGTCTGCCGCGTGGACACGGATCATCTGGCCGTTGGGCGAGCTTTTCAGTGCATCGAAGCTCGGCAGCGACTGCATGGCGATGACCACCGCGACGACCAGCGCGATCAAGCCGGCGACGCCAGCAGCGATACCGATCTTGAGGAAGCGGACGGCCCAGAGCCGCATACGGCTCACCGACTTCGTTCTGGCCATGCCTTGCCTTGCTCCGCCCTCATATTGCGCATGCCCTAGAAGCGCCCCCCACGTTTACAGTGTCTGAACAATTAGGCCTGAATGCCGGGAGAGCTGAAGAGCGTCAGCCCTCGTCCGGCTCGAACACGAGCGAGGCGCTGTTCATGCAGTAGCGCAGCCCGGTGGGCGCGGGCCCATCCGGAAAGACATGGCCGAGATGCCCCTCGCAGCGCGCGCAGCGAATCTCGACCCGCCGCATGCCGTGGCTCGAATCGACCAGTTCGCTCACCGCTTCGGCGGTGATCGGCGCGGTGAAGCTGGGCCAGCCCGAGCCGCTCTCATATTTGCGGGTCGACTCGAAGAGAGGCAGGCCGCAACCGGCGCAGTGATAAATGCCGGCGTCCTTGTTGGCATTATAGGCGCCACTGAAGCGCGGCTCGGTGCCATGCTCGCGCAGGATGTGATATTGCTCGGGCGTAAGACGCTCGCGCCATTGGGCTTCCGTCAGATTGAGCTTTTCCATGCCCTGCATATCGGACGCGCGAGGGATGACGTCAACGGGCGGCGAGGGAATGGCGGTCGCTCGGGCAGGGATTGCGGGGCCGGATGGCGATCCTCGATCAGGAAAAACATCCCGGCACGAACGGTGGGAGGGGACGCAGGCGCAGCAATGCCTTCTGAGCCCGCCGCACGGCCCACACTTGTCCGCCCGCGATATAATCGCCAACAGATAGGGCACTTTTTCTTCACTCCGTGCATAGAGGGTGCATGAGCGCCGACACGACCGCCCCTCCTCCGCCCGCCCCGAGCCCTTTCTCGCTGCCGATCTTCCGCGCGGTGTGGACCGCCAGCATGATCTCCAATTTCGGCGGGCTGATCCAGGCGGTCGGCGCATCCTGGACGATGGCCGCGATCGGCGCATCGCCGCAGATGATCGCGCTGGTGCAGACGTCGACCAGCCTGCCGATCATGCTGCTCTCGCTGTGGGCCGGCGCGGTGGCCGACAATGTCGATCGGCGCAAGGTGATGCTGACGGCGCAGTGCTTCATGCTCACCGTGTCGCTGGTGCTCGCGCTTGCCGCCTGGCTCGGCCTGCTGACGCCGTGGCTGCTGCTCTCGCTCACATTCCTGATTGGCTGCGGCACGGCGATGAACTCCCCGGCCTGGCAGGCATCGGTTGGCGACATGGTGCCGCGCGCCGCGCTGCCGAGCGCCGTCGCCTACAACAGCATGGGGTTCAACATCGCGCGCAGCGTAGGCCCGGCGCTTGGCGGCGCCATCGTTGCCATCGCCGGCGCGGCGGCCGCCTTCTTCATCAACGCGATCAGCTATATCGGCCTCATCGCCGTGCTGTGGCGCTGGCGCCCGGTGCGGCCGGAGCGGGTGCTACCGCGCGAGCGGCTGGGCATGGCGATCGGCGCGGGCGTCCGCTACGTCGCCATGTCCCCCTCGATCCGCCGCGTCATCGTGCGGTCCGCCCTGTTCGGCGTGGCCGCCAGCGCGATCCCCGCGCTGATGCCCCTCGTGGCCCGCGACGTCGTGCGCGGCGGCCCGCTGACCTATGGCCTGCTGCTCGGCTGCTTCGGCCTCGGCGCGGTGGGCGGCGCCTTCTCCAGCCGGTGGCTGCGTGCGCGCTTCTCGACCGAAGGCGTGGTGGCGATCGCCGCCCTTGCCGTCGCGATCGGCGCGAGCGCGACCGGGGTGAGCCGCTATCTGGGCCCCTCCCTGTTGGCGCTGGTGCTGGCCGGTGCCGGCTGGGTGATCGCGCTCTCCACCTTCAACGTCAGTGTGCAGATGGCCTCGCCGCGCTGGGTGGTGGCGCGTTCGCTGGCGCTCTACCAGATGGCGGTATTTGGCGCGATGGCGGGCGGCAGCTGGCTGTTCGGCGTGATCGCCGACAGCCACGGCGCGGTCAACGCCCTTCATGTCGCCGCCGTGCTGCAGATCGCCGGCATGGCGGCGGGGCTGCGCTGGCGGATGCCGGCGATCGGCGACGCCAATCTCGACCCGCAGGACCGCTGGCGCGAACCGGACACCACCGTCCCGGTGGAGGGGCGCAGCGGGCCGATCGTGGTGACGATCGAGCATCGCATCCCGGAGCACAACATCCCCGCCTTCCTGTCGGTGATGAACGAGCGGCGCCGCATCCGGCTGCGCGATGGCGCGCGGGGCTGGACGCTGATGCGCGACCTCGCCGACCCGCAGCTATGGGTGGAACGATACCATGTGCCAACCTGGCTCGACTATGTGCGCCACAACCAGCGCCGTACGCAGGCCGACGAGGAAAACAGCCTAGCGCTGCGTAGCCTGCGGCTCGAGGGTAGCGAGCCAGTGGTCCACCGCATGATCGAGCGGCAGACCAGCTTCCTGCCGTTCCATGGACCGGAAGGTCCCCGCGAGATGGCCGGTCCGATGACCGACCCGACGCGCTCGAACTAGACGGCGGAAAGCGAGGGGCGGGGCGCGCTCCTCATTGCCTTGGGCTCCGCTTTGGCAGGCGGGAGCGACGAGGGGTGAGCGGATCGTCCGTCGGAACGGGAGCCAGCCGGACATGGCTCGACGTGGCTCGACCCGAACCGGAGCGGCCCTACCCCCGCGCCTTCACCCTGGCACGCCAACCGTGGAGGAGCGGCTCGGTATAGCCGTTGGGCTGGGTGAGCCCCTCGAACACCAGCGCGCGGGCGGCCTGATATGCCATGCTCTCCGGGTTGCCGGCCATCGGTGTGTAGAGCGGATCGCCGGCGTTCTGGGCGTCGACCTTGGCGGCCATCTTCTCGAACGCGGCATCGACCTGCGCGGCGGTGCAGACGCCGTGGAGCAGCCAGTTGGCGATGTGCTGCGAGGAGATTCGCAGTGTCGCGCGGTCTTCCATCAGGCCGATGTCGTTGATGTCCGGCACCTTGGAACAGCCGATGCCCTGATCGACCCACCGCACGACATAGCCGAGAATGCCTTGCGCATTGTTCTCCAGTTCGGCGCGCACCTCGTCGGCCGACCAGTTGGTGCCGGGCGAGACGGGGATGGTGAGCAGATCCGCCAGCGGGGCGACCGGTTCACTTGCCCGCTCCGCCTGACGGGCGGCGACGTCCACCAGATGATAGTGGGTGGCGTGCAACGTCGCGGCGGTCGGCGATGGGACCCAGGCGGTGTTGGCGCCGCTCTGCGGATGGCTGATCTTTTGCGCCAGCATGTCCGCCATCCGGTCCGGCGCGGCCCACATGCCCTTGCCGATCTGTGCGCGGCCCGCGAAACCGGCGGCAAGGCCGATCTGCACGTTGCGATCCTCATAGGCCTTGATCCACGCGGCGCTTTTCATGTCGCCCTTGCGGATCATCGGCCCGGCGCGCATCGAGGTGTGGATCTCATCCCCCGTGCGGTCGAGGAAGCCGGTGTTGATGAACACGACCCGGTCCTTCACGGCGTGGATGCAAGCGGCGAGATTGGCGGAGGTGCGCCGCTCCTCATCCATCACACCGACCTTGAGACGGTGACGCTCCAGCCCGAGCAGATCCTCGATCGCGTCGAACAGATCGTTGGTGAAGGCGCACTCCTCCGGCCCGTGCATCTTGGGTTTGACGATGTAGATGCTGCCGGTGGCGCTGTTGCGGAGCGTGCCGCCGCCGTTGACATCATGCAGCGCGATCAGGGTGGTGACGATGCCGTCGAGAATGCCCTCCGGCGCCTCATGGCCATCGGGCAAGCGGATGGCGGGCGTCGTCATGAGATGGCCGACATTGCGCACGAACAGCAGGCTGCGGCCCTTGAGTGTGACCGATGCGCCATCCGGCCCGGTGACATGCTTATCCGCCGCCAGCCGGCGCGTCATCGTCTTGCCGCCCTTCTCGAAGGTCGCCTCAAGATCACCCTTCATCAGGCCGAGCCAGTTGGCATAGGCCGCTACCTTGTCCGCCGCATCGACCGCCGCGACCGAATCCTCCAGATCGACGATGGTGGACAGCGCCGCCTCCAGAATCACGTCTGCAATGCCAGCGGGGTCGTCGCGGCCCACCGGATGATCGCGGTCCACGACGATCTCGATGTGCAGGCCGTTGTTGCGGAAGACACGGCTCTTGCCGCTCTCGCCAACATATTGCGCCGGGTCGGCCAGCGCGATGGCGGCGGGATCGCGCAGATCCGCCCAGCTCCCCGACGCGAGCGGCAGCGCCGTGTCGAGAAACGCCTTGGCCCAGGCGATCACCTGCGCACCGCGCGCCCGGTCGTAGCCGCCGGGTTGCACCACGCCGGGTAGCGCATCGGTGCCGTAAAGTGCGTCATAAAGGCTGCCCCAGCGGGCATTGGCGGCATTGAGCAGGAAGCGCGCGTTGAGCACCGGCACGACGAGTTGCGGCCCGGCCATGCTCGCCAGCTCGGCATCGACATGGTCCGAGCCGATGGCGAAGGGCGCGGGCTCCGGCACCAGATAGCCGATCTCGCGCAGGAACGCCTGATAGGCCTCCGCATCGACCGGCTGGCCGGCGCGCGCCTCGTGCCAGGCGTCGATACGCGCCTGCAGATCGTCGCGCCGGGCGAGCAGAGCGCGGTTACGCGGGGCGAAGCGCGCGAAGATGTCCGCCACGCCCTGCCAGAAGGCGTCGACCGCGATGCCGGTACCGGGCAACGCCTGCGACTCGATGAACGCGACAAGCTCCTGCGCGACCGAGAGGCCGGCGCGGTCGACCATCTGTCCCATCGCCCGCTCTCAGCCCTGCACCCGCAGGCCGGCGGCGGCAATGCCCGCCAGCGCGGCCAGCTCATCATTGTCCGACGTGTCGCCGGTGACACCGACCGCGCCGATCGGCGTGCCGTCCGCAGCGACCACGATAACCCCGCCCGCCGCCGGAATGACCGGATGCGGCGCCGAGGCGGCAAAGGCGCCGATGAACCACGGCCGCTCGACCGCCATGTCGCCGACCTTGCGGGACGAGACGCCGAGCGCCAATGCGCCGGCCGCCTTGCCGATGGCGATCTGCGCGCGGGCGAACGAAGCCGTGTCGCCACGCTGGAAGGCGATCAGGTGCCCGCCGGCATCAACCACCGCGACGCTGAGCGGCTTGAAGCCGAGTTCCCGGCCCTTGGCAAAGGCACCGGCAATGACGGCATTGGCGTGGTCTAGCGTAATCTGGCTCATCTTCCTCTCCCAATGGCACGGGCGCGCCCGGACGCCGCCCGGATATGGCCCCTCGCATAGCGGGCCGAGGCCCGACGCGGAAGAGAATTATTCGAATTCGCATGATAAGTGTTGCCGAATAGTTTTCTCCGCGACCGACCATCCGGGCGCTGTGGCGGCGCGCCGTCAGCGGCCCTCATGTGACTTGCCAGCGCGCCGCAACCGGCGGGATAATAGCAGCCCGGGACATGGGCCGCGAGCGTCGCCGCTCCGCCGCTGGGCGGTGGACAATGAGGACGCCGATCCGCCCCGCGCCATGCAGGGTGCACAAACGATTCGAATTGACTATGGGCGGGCCTTTCCTTCGGCCCCGAGACATTCTGAGAGGACGCCATGACCGACACGACGCTGATCGCCACCATCGACGCCGCCTGGGAGGACCGCGCCAATATCGGCCTCACCACCATGGGCGAGGTGCGCGCCGCAGTGGACAAGGCGCTGCGCCTGATCGACAGCGGCGAGGCACGCGTGGCCGAGCCGACCGCCAACGGCTGGCATGTCAACCAGTGGCTGAAGAAGGCGGTGCTGCTTTCCTTCCGCCTCAACGATAATGCGCTGATCTCCCACGGTCCGGGCGGCGCCCACTGGTGGGACAAGGTGCCGAGCAAATTCTCCGGCTGGGGCGAGGCGGAGTTCCGCGCCGCCGGCTTCCGCGCCGTGCCGGGCAGCATCGTGCGCGCCGGCGCCCATGTCGCCCGCAACGTCATCCTGATGCCGAGCTTCGTCAACATCGGCGCCTTCGTCGACGAGGGTACGATGGTCGACACCTGGGTGACGGTGGGGAGCTGCGCGCAGATCGGCAAGAACGTCCACCTTTCCGGCGGCGTCGGCATCGGCGGCGTGCTGGAGCCGCTGCAGGCGGACCCGGTGATCATCGAGGACGATTGCTTCATCGGCGCGCGCTCGGAAGTGGTCGAGGGCGTGCGCATCGGTAAGGGCTCGGTGCTTTCGATGGGCGTGTTCATCAGCCAGTCGACCAAGATCGTCGACCGTGCCACCGGCCAGATCCACATCGGCGAAGTGCCGCCCTACTCGGTCGTCGTCCCCGGCGCGCTGCCCGGCAAGCCGCTGCCGGACGGCACCCCCGGCCCGAGCCTCTCCTGCGCGGTGATCGTCAAGACGGTCGACGCACAGACCCGTTCCAAGACCGCGATCAACGACTTGCTGCGGGACTGAGGGCGCGCCCCCGCGGCGCGGAGGCGGCTTGTCGCGCCGCACGGCGCTGTGCCCGCTCGACAGCCATCGAGCCCGCCTCTATCCCGGGCAGCGCGGCTCTGGAACAGAGCCGTGACTGCACGGGGAGAGGTCATGCAGCTTAAATTCACGTCGTTTTCCTTGGCGATTCTGGCCGCGTCGCTGGGCACCGGAGTGGCGCTGGCGCAGGGCGCCGGGGCCGCGCCCGATCGTGCGGCGCGCTATGCCGCCTTGGCGGAGCTGCCGGCCTTCGAGGGCGTGTGGCAGGCCGATCGCGGCTCCGTCACCCGGCTGCGCGCGGCTGAAGGCGACGCACCGCTGACGGCGCAGGCGCGCGCGGTGGTGGATGCCTACAACGCCGCCAAGGCGGATGGCCGCAACACCCAGACCGAAGGCGCCAACTGCATGCCGGTGGGCCTGCCGGGCGCGATGCGCTACCCCTATCCGATCGAGATCATCTACTCGCCCGGCAAGGTGAATATCGTCATCGAGACGCACAGTCAGGTGCGCGCCATCCATACCGACGGCCGCGCCCTGCCGGAGGACCCCGACCCGCTGTTCAACGGCACCTCCGTCGGCCATTGGGACGGCAATGTTCTGGTCGTCGACACGATCGGCCTCTCGCCGCAAATCTCGCTGATTGCCGGCTTGCATGCCACCGAGAACACGCGGATTCGCGAGCGCATTCAGCTCGAAACGCCGGAACGGCTGGTGATCGAGACGACGATCACCGACCCGGCCCTGTTCACCGCGCCGTTCGTCACCACCATGGCCTACAAGCTGGAGCCGGACTGGGAAATTCGCGAATATGTCTGCCAGGAGAATAATCGGGACGCCGCCGATGCCGAGGGGCGGCCGAGCATGGACCTGGGCCTTGGTGCGCGCGACTGACCTGTGCCCCTTGACCGTGGCGCGGGCGGGGAGATGAGGATGCGGATCAGGCTGGCGACCCTGGCGGACCTCGACACGCTTGCCAGCCTGTTCGACGGTTATCGGCAGTTCTACCGGCAGGCGCCGGACCGTGCCGGTGCGCGCGCTTTCCTCGCCGCGCGGATCGCTCGGGGCGACTCTGTCATCCTGCTTGCCGAGAACGACACAAAGGAGGAGGAGGACGGCAGCGCGCTGGGCTTCACCCAGCTCTATCCCGCCTTCACCTCGATGGGCATGAGGCCGATCTTCATCCTCAACGACCTGTTCGTGGCGCCGCAGGCCCGCCAGCGCGGTGTCGGCAGCGCGCTGCTGCGAGCGGCGGCCGATCATGGCCGCGCGGCGGGCGCGGCGCGGCTCACCCTCTCCACCGAACTCGACAATCTCGCTGCGCAACGCGTCTATGAGGCGAATGGCTGGGAGCGCGAGACGCGGTTTCTAAGCTACACTCTCGCGCTGGGCTGAGCTCGGCTGCGGCGGTTCACGCCGCCAGCATCCGGCGCATGTCGAACCCGCTCGGCTCCTGGAACAGGCGCAGGCCGAACTCGCCTAGGACCGCAAGCAGATGGTCGAAAATGTCGGCCTGGATACCCTCATAGGCACTCCACGCCGTGGTGCTCGTGAAGCAGTAGATTTCCAGCGGCAGGCCCTGCGGCGTTGGCTGAAGCTGCCGCACCAGCAGGGTCATGCCCTGCGCGATATCGCCATGCGCGCGCAGATAGGCGATGACATAGGCCCGGAAGGTACCGAGGTTGGTCACCCGGCGGCTGTTGATCGGGTGGTGCCCGCCTTCTGCCAGCGAGGCGTTCCACGCATCCAGTTCCGCCTGCTTCTGGTCCAGATAGCTGTCGATCAGCGCGAAACGGCGCAGCCCCTGCCGCTCCTCGTCCGAGAGGAAGCGCACGCTCGTCTGGTCGATCAGCAGCGAGCGCTTGATCCGCCGGCCGCCCGATTCGGTCATGCCGCGCCAGTTCTTGAAGCTCTCGCCGATCAGCCGGTAGGTCGGGATGGTGGTGATCGTCTTGTCCCAGTTCTGCACCTTCACGGTGTGCAGGGCGATGTCGATCACGTCGCCATCGGCATGGAGCTGCGGCATCTCGATCCAGTCGCCGACGCGCAGCATGTCGTTGGAGCTGAGCTGGACCGAGGCGACCAGCGACAGGATGGTGTCCTTGAACACGAGCATCAGCACCGCGGCCATGGCGCCCAGGCCGGAGAGCAGGAGCAGCGGCGACTGATCCATCAGCACCGCGACGATGAGGATGGCGGCCGCTGCGAAGAGCAGGATCTTGACGACCTGGAGATAACCCTTGATCGGCCGGCTCGCGGCGTCCGGGCGGCGCAGATAGAGCGCATTGACCAGATTGAGGGCAGCGTTGAGCGCCAGCACGATGGTGAGGATGATGACCGCGCTGGCAACGTTGCGCGCCACCGTGACGAGGCCCGCCGGCAGATGCGGCACTGCCTCTATCCCACGCGATACGATGAGCGCGGGGACGATGCTCGCCAGCCGGGTGACGATGGGGGCCGGGGCGGAACCGTCGATCGGCAGGACGCGCACGACGAGGCGCCGGACGACGGCCTTGACCAGCAGGTGGGCGAGCACCGCGACCAGCGCGAGCCCCCCGAGGGCGATCAGCGATTCTGCCCATGGCGGAAGCGTAGCGAGGGAAACCTGGGCGGGGGAGAGTGCGGTAGACTGGTCCATGTGATGCCAATCCCGCCCGTGTTCGGGCAGGTCTACGATCCTGTTTTTCCAATGGATCATCATCCCCTGCCCACCTTGGCCGGCCGTGTCAAACCACCTGCGACCAGCACATGTGCGGCGATGAACCACGACCGGGGGACAGGGTGGCCGCGCCTGGCCCCGCGCATTTGATTTCCCCTCGCGCCTCGCGCTCCCTATATCCCGCCCATGGCATCCCCGAAAAAGCCCGCCCGCGTGAAGCCCGCCGGGTTCCCCACCCGTCAGCAGATCCTCGATTTCATCTCCCAGTCCGACCAGCCGGCGGGCAAGCGCGAGATCGCCAAGGCGTTCGGCCTCAAAGGGCAGGAGAAGATCACACTCAAGGCGCTGCTACGCGACATGGCGGACGAGGGATTGATCGACATCGGCCCGGCGCGCGCCTTCCACAAGATGGGCGGCGTGCCCAAGGTGACGGTGCTGCGCGTGGTCGACACCGAGGGTGGGCAGGTGATCGCCGTGCCGGAGCGCTGGGAAGCCGAGGGGATCCCCCTTCCCCGGCTGCGCGTGATGGAGCGCGGCAAGCGCGGCGCGTTGGGCGTGGGCGACCGCATCCTCGCGCGCACCGAGGAAGCCGGCAAGGGCTGGATCGCCCACCCGATGAAGAAGCTGGCCGGCGCCGCCGAGCAGATGCTGGGCGTGGTGGCGAAGGACGAGCGCGGCCGGCTGATGCTGCGCCCGGTCGACAAGCGGATCCGCCGTGAGACACCGATCAGCGAGGCCGGCGAGGCGCAGCCCGGCGACCTCGTGCTGGCCGAGGCGAGCGGCCGCGCGCAGCGGCTGAGCGCGCGCGTGACGGACGTGCTCGGCGACCCGTTCCTGCCGCGCAGCTTCAGCCTCATCGCGATCCACAAGTTCGGCATACCCGACGCCTTCCCCGAGGAGGCCGAGGCGGAAGCCGCCAGGGTGCACGACCTGCCGATCCACGCCGACCTGCGCGAGGATCTGCGCCACCTGCCGATTGTCGCGATCGACCCCGTCGACGCGCGCGACTTCGACGACGCGGTGTGGGCGGCGCCGGACGACGACCCCGCCAATGAAGGCGGGTTCCAGGCAATCGTCGCCATTGCCGATGTGAGCTATTATGTCCGGCCCGGCGGCGCGCTCGACCGACAGGCGCGCAAGCGCGGCAACAGCGTCTATTTCCCCGACCGGGTGGTGCCGATGCTGCCGCACGCCCTCTCATCCGACATGTGCTCGCTACGTGCGGGACAGGACCGGGCGGCGATGGCCTGCCACCTGACCATCGACCGCCACGGCAAGGTGAAGGCGTGGCGCTTCACCCGCGCGACGATCCGCGTGGCGGCAAACATCCCCTATGAGCAGGCACAGGCGGCCATTGACCGGCGCGCGGGCAAAACGGCGCCGCCACTGGACGACCCGCGCTTCGACCCGGCGCTGGTCAACCGGATCGAGGCCGAAGGGCTGGTCGAGAGCGCGCTGGAGCCGCTCTGGGCCTGCTGGCGGTTACTGGAAAAGGCCCGCGCGGCGCGGGACCCGCTCGACCTCGACCTGCCCGAGCGGCGGGTCGTGCTCGACGAGGCGGGGCGCATCACCAGCATCGCGGTGCGCGCGCGGCTCGATGCGCACCGGCTGATCGAGGATTACATGATCGCCGCCAACGTCGCCGCCGCCAAGGCGCTGGAGGCGAAGAAGGCGCCGGTCATGTACCGCATCCACGAGCCGCCGAGCCGCGAGAAGCTGGCCACGCTCAAGGATTATCTGGACACGTTCGACATCAATCTGGCGCTCGGGCAGGTCATCACGCCAAAGACCTTCAACCGCATTATCGCGCTGATCCCCGCCGATGCCGCCGCGCGGCCGCAGATCATGGACCAGATCTTGCGCAGCCAGACGCAGGCCTATTACGGCCCGCGCAATCTGGGGCATTTCGGCCTCGCGCTCGGCAGCTACGCGCATTTCACCTCGCCGATCCGCCGCTATGCGGACCTGCTCGTCCACCGCGCGCTCGTCGAGGCCTATGGGCTGGAACTGCCCGCGCCGCAGGACCGCGCGATCCCGAAAGGCACCCGCCTCTCATCCGAGGACGCGACCGATCTTGGCCCCATCGCCGAGCGGATCAGCCAATATGAGCGCCGCGCCATGGAGGCCGAGCGCGAGACGATCGACCGCTATGTCGCCGCCTTCCTCGCCGAGCGCGTGGGGCAGATCATGGCCTGCCGCATCACTGGCGTGCAGAGCTTTGGCTTCTTCGCCACGGTGGAGGAACTGGGTGGCGACGGGCTGGTGCCGGTCTCCACGCTGGGCGCCGAGCGCTTCTTCTACGATGAAGCAGGGCAAGCGCTGGAAGGCGAGCAGAGTGGCGAACGCTTTGCGCTGGGTGACCGCATCGACCTGCGGCTGGTCGAATCGGATCCGGTGAGCGGCGCGCTGCGCTTCGAACTGCCGGCGGGAGCCAACTTCCTTCCCATGCCCGCCGGCGGCGAACGGCGGCGGCCGGGTGGCCCACGCCCGATCCGGCGACAGGGGCGACCGGCGAACATCCGGCATAGCGGGAGCAAGCGAGGGTCGGTCAAGCGCCGGTGATGGGGGCGATCAAAAAAGGAGAGAGATGATGTGGGGGAATAAGGGAACGTCCGCGTTGACGGCGGCGGTGGTTCTGGCGCTGGCGCCGGCGGGTGGGGCAATCGCGCAAGGCGCGCCGATGACGCAGCAGGAACTTGCCGACCGTGCGGCCATTCAGGATCTGTTGACGCGCTATTACAATAATTTCGGCGGCGGTGTCGAAAGCCGGGTGGCCGAATATTATACCGAGGATGGCGAGATGATCCTGGGGCAGAACAGCTATAAGGGGATCGAGGCGATCAAGGGCGCCTATGCCGCGGTGCCCGCGGATGCCCCGCAACGAAAATCCTTCGCGCTCAATATCCTGATCAGCAACATGCTCGTCACGGTGCGCGGCAACACCGCCACGGCGCGGCTTGTGTTCACGGAGACGACGACCGAAAAGCAGGGCGACCCGCCCAAGCTGCTGATTCAGGGGCGCGAATTCAACCATCTGGTGAAGCGCAATGGCCGCTGGCTCATCACCAAGCGCCAGATCATGGGGCCCAATGGAGTCCCCGAAGGCTGGAAGGACTGACTGCGACCGCGCAGGCGTTGCAGTTCATCGAGACGGGGAGGCGAACCATGTCCGCTTCCCCTTTTCTCGTTCAATCTGGCTTTGGAGGCGGCGCCTAGTCCCGATGCCGCCCGAAATCCGGGGCGGCGTCGTCCTGCCCCTGCTCGATGATCGAGCGGCGGATGGCGCGGGTCTTGGTGAAATGATCAAACAGGGCGTCGCCGTCGTCCCAGCGGATGGCCCGCTGGAGCTGAGTCAGATCCTCGGTGAAGCGCTGGAGCATCTCCAGCACCGCATCCTTGTTGGCAAGGAACACGTCGCGCCACATGGTGGGATCGGAGGCGGCGATGCGGGTGAAATCGCGGAAGCCGCCGGCCGAATATTTGATGACCTCGCCCTGCGTCACATTCTCCAGATCGCTGGCCGTGCCAACGATGGTATAGGCAATGATGTGCGGCAAGTGGCTGGTGACGGCGAGCACGAGATCGTGATGCGCGGCATCCATGATCTCGACATTGGCGCCGACCTTCTTCCACAAATCCTCGACACGGGCGATGGCGACCGGATCGGTGCCTTCGGGCGGCGTGAGGATGCACCAGCGGTTTTGGAATAACGTCGCGAAGCCCGCTTCCGGCCCGCTATTCTCGGTGCCGGCCACCGGGTGCGCGGGCACCAGCGTCACGCTTGGCAGTGCCTCGCGAATCGCCGCGATGACGCTGCTCTGGCAGGAGGCGGTCTCCGAGAGGATGGCATCGGCGGGCAGATCCGCCGCGATTGCCTGTGCCACCGCCGCCATCGCACCCGGCGGAACGCAGAGCACGACGAGATCGGCATCCATCACCGCCGCGCCGGCGGTATCCGTAATGTCATCGCACAGATCGATTCGACGAGCGATTTCACGGACGGCGGGGTCGGCATCGTGGCCGGTGACGCGCGCCGTGGGCAGATAGGCACGCACGGCGTGGGCCAGCGACGAGCCGATCAGCCCCAGCCCAATGATGGTGATGCGCGAGAAGGGCAGCATCAGGCGCCGACGATCCGGCGCAGCGCGGCGATGAGGCCGGTCATCTGTTCCGCCGTGCCGATGGTGATGCGCAGGCCGTGCGGCAGCTCCTGCCCCGGCAGCCAGCGGACGATATAGCCCGCCTCCATCAGCCCCTTATAGGCCGTCTCGGCGGAGACAGCCCCTTCGAACAGGACGAGGCTGAAATTGGCCTTGGACGGCACGACACGCAGCCCCTTGTTGCCGAGCGTGGCGATCTCCGCCTCGAATCGGGCGCGCCATTCCTTGTTGTGATCCCGGCTGTGCGCGATGAAATCCGCCGCGCCGAGCGCCGCCACCGCCGCCCGCTCCGAGCCGATGCCGAAGGAGAAAGGCGCGCGGATGCGGTGCATCGCGTCGATGATTTCGGCGCTGGCATAGCCCCAGCCGACCCGCGCCGAAGCAAGGCCGAAGATCTTGGAAAAGGTGCGCGTCACCAGCACATTGGGCGCGGTGCGCGCCAGGTCCAGCCCGCCATCGTCATCCTCGGGATCGAGATATTCGCTATAGGCCTGATCGAGCACCAGCAGGACGTGCGGCGGCAGACCGGCGTGAAGCCGGGCGATCTCGGCGCGGCTGCTGTAAGTGCCGGTCGGGTTGTTCGGATTGGCGATGAACACCATCCGGGTGCGCTCGGTGACGGCCGCGAGGATCGCGTCGACATCGGTCGCATAGTCCTTGTCCGGCGCGACCACCGGCGTCGCGCCGACGCGGCAGGTGGCAATGGGATAAACCGAGAAGCTGAAGCGCGGGAAGATCACCTCATCGCCCGGCCCGGCGAAAGCGCCGGTGACGAGGTGGAGCACCTCGTCCGAGCCGGTGCCGTAGATGATCCGCGCAGGATCGAGATTGTAATGGCCGGCCAGCGCATCGCGCAGCGCCGTGGCGGCCGCGTCCGGATAGATCTCCAACCGCTCGGCCGCCTCGCGATAGGCGGCCTTGGCGACGGCGGGCGTGCCGAACGCATTCTCGTTGGACGAGAGCTTGACCACCGCACGGCCGTCGTCAGTTTTCGACTTGCCCGGCACATAGGGCGCGATCGCCATGATCCAGTCCTTGGCTACGGGCGCGGCGGCGAGTCTTTGATCGGTCATGGTTCGCGCCTTTAGCGGGACGCGGGCAGCTTGGCAAAGGGCTGCCGGGATGGACCTGTCACCCGTCGGCCCTAATGATCGCCGCTGCCGCGCTCGATCGCGTCCATGTCGTCATCCGAGAAGCCGAAATGATGACCGACCTCGTGGACGATGACATGGGTGATAAGGTCCTCCAGCGCGACGCCGGTTTCGACCCATTCGTCGAGCAGCGGGCGGCGGAACAGGCGGATGGTCGGAGCCAGTTCACCGGCATCCCACAGGCTCTGCTCGGTAAGCGGCCGGCCCTCATACAGGCCGGACAGTTCCCATGGGTCGGCGATGCCGAGATCGGCGAGAATCGCCTCGTCGGCAAACTCCTCGATACGCACGGCGATGCCCTCCAGATGGGTGCGGAACAGAGGCGGCATTGCGGCGATGGCGCGGTGGGCGAGCGCCGCCAGCGCGGCGGCATCCGGCGCGTAACGGATGGAGGATGGATCCGACGTCATGCCACGGCCCTGCGCTGGTTCAATGCCTGCTCCCTTGCGGTTGATGGCGGCACATTAGAGACCGATCCGGGCGGAGGGAACGGTTCCCGTCGGGAAAGGGGCGGCGCGGCGTGCTGCGACGGCGTTCGACACGGCCGTGCCGGCCCAATTGACAATCCCACGGCATCGGCCCAATCGCGGGAGCCATGTCCGCGCCCAACGCCCGCGCCGCGCCCGCCACCGACCAGCGCTTCGGCCTGCGCCGCTCCGTGCGCCTGCCCGGGCCGCTGCGGCTGGACAGCGGGGCGAGCCTTGCGCCCGTGGACATCGCTTACGAGACCTACGGCACGCTCGACGCGGACGGCAGCAACGCCATCCTCATCTGCCACGCGCTGACCGGCGACCAGTTCGTCGCCTCGCAGCATCCGGTGACGGGCAAGCCCGGCTGGTGGGCGCGCGCGGTGGGCGAAGGCAAGCCGATCGACCCGGCGCGGCACTTCATCATCTGCGCCAACGTGCTGGGGAGCTGCCTTGGCTCCTCCGGCCCGGCGAGTATCGACCCCGAAACCGGCGCACCCTATGCGATGCGGTTTCCGGTCATCACCATCGCCGACATGGTGCGCGCGCAGGCGATGCTGCTCGACCATCTCGGCATCGCGCAGGTCGCCGCGGTCATCGGCGGCTCGATGGGCGGAATGCAGGCGCTGCTCTGGCCGACCCTGTTCCCCGAGCGGGTACGCGCCTCCATCGTGATCGCCGCCACCTCGCGCCACAGCGCGCAGAACATCGCCTTCCACGAGGTTGGCCGGCAGGCGATCATGGCCGATCCGCGCTGGCGCGGCGGCGACTATTATGCGGATGGGGACGCGCCAACGGCGGGGCTCGCCGTGGCGCGCATGGCGGCGCACATCACCTACCTCTCCGAAGCGGGGCTGACCGAGAAGTTCGGCCGCCGCCTGCAGGGGCGGGAAGCCAAGACCTTCGGCTTCGACGCGGATTTCCAGGTAGAGAGCTATCTGCGCCACCAGGGGATCAGCTTCGTCGAGCGGTTCGACGCCAACAGCTATCTCTACATCACCCGCGCAGCCGATTATTTCGATCTGGCGGAGGACCATGGCGGCAGCTTGGCCTCCGCTTTCGCACACACGCGCGCCCGCTTCTGCATCATCAGCTTCGATACCGACTGGCTCTACCCCACCCGCGAATCGCGCGCCATCGTCCACGCGCTGCACGCGGCGGGCCGTGAGGCGAGCTTCGTCGAGCTGTCCAGCCCCTTCGGCCATGACAGCTTCCTGCTCGAAGCGCCGGAGATGAACCGGGTGATCGACGGTTTTCTGCGGGCGGGCGAGCGGTGAGCACGGCACTGCCCGACGGCTATACCCTGCGCGAGGGCGCGGACGCGGTGGCAGCGCACGCCTATCTGACGCGCAGCTACTGGGCGGCCGGCATCCCGCTGGAGACGGTGCGCCGCTCGCTGGAGAACAGCTTTGCCCTCTCCATCGCGCATGAAGGCGAGCAGGTGGGGATGGCGCGCGTCATCACCGATTTCGCGACCTATGCTTACGTCGCCGACGTCTATGTGCTGGAGGAACACCGCGGCCGCGGCCTCAGCAAGGCGCTGATCGCCGGCCTGCGCGGTCACCCGCGCTTGCAGGGCTTGCGCCGCTGGGCGCTGTGCACGCAGGATGCACAGCCGCTCTACCGCCAGTTCGGCTGGATCGAATATCCCTATCCGGAGCGGATGATGACGCTCGACGACCCGCGGCTGCAGCCATGAGCGCGGACCATCCCCTCCGCTCCGACCTGGCCCTGATCGCCCGCCACATCACGCCCGGCGCGCGCGTGCTCGACGTCGGCTGCGGCGACGGCGCGCTGATGGCCGCGCTGCGCGACACCGCCGGCGCGGACGTGCGCGGCCTGGAGATCGACCCGGATAACGTCGCGGCGGCCGTGGCGCGCGGCCTGCCGGTGGTCCAGGGCGATGCCGACACCGACCTCGGCTATTACCCCGACCACAGCTTCGACTACGCCATTCTCAGCCAGACGTTGCAGACGACGCGGCGGCCGGACAAGGTGGTGGAGGAGCTGCTGCGCATCGGCAAGGAGGCATTCGTCTCTTTCCCCAACTTCGCGCACTGGCGCGGGCGGCTCTCGCTGCTGCTTGGCGGCCGCATGCCGGTGACCCGGCTGCTGCCCCACCGCTGGTACGACACGCCCAACATCCACCACCTCACCATCGACGATTTCCGCGCCGTCGTGCGCGAGCGCGGCTGGCAGATCGACGGCCAGTGGTTCCTCAACGATGGGCGCGAGACCGGATCGGCCAACGCCAATCTGTTCGCCGAGCACGCGGTGTTCCTGCTGCGCGGCTAGCCCCTCGATACGCTCAGGGAATGGTTGGTCATTCGCGACGATGCGCGTCTGCCCGCCCCAGTGCTGCCGCGCGATCGAGACGCCGGCATGCGGGCCAACCAGACCATCCCGGCGGCAGGCCGCCGATCCATCGATGCGCACCCGCATGCTGCAGCGCACAAAGGCTGGCAAAATGGTCCGCGGGCGTGCATAGGGCCCGGCCAATATTGCGAAGATCAAATCGAGAAAGCCGCCACCCATGACCGGCGAGGTCAAACCCTTCCCGATGCACGACCGCGAGTTCGTCGCGCTGCTGGCGTCGATCATGGCGCTCAATGCGCTGGCGATCGACACCATGCTGCCGGCGTTCCCGGCCATGCGCGCATCGCTGGGCGTGGCCGACCCCAATGCGCTGCAGTACATCATCACCAGCTATCTGCTGGCCAATGCGGTGGGATCGCTGGTCGCCGGCCCGCTGGCGGACCGCTACGGACGCCGGCCGATGCTGCTGATGAGCATCGCCTTCGCCGCTGTTGGCGGACTCGCCAGCGCGCTCGCCACCAGTTTCGAGATGCTGCTCGCGATGCGCGCGCTGCACGGTTTCTTCGCGGCCGGGTTGGGCGTGCTCGCCGTCTCGGTGATCCGCGACCGGTTCGCGGGCGACCAGATGGCGCGGCTGATGAGCCTCATCATCATCATCTTCATGCTGGTGCCGGTGCTGGCCCCCTCCGTCGGCCAACTCGTGCTCACCGTCGCGAGCTGGCGCGAGATCTTCCACGTGCTGGCGGCGGCAGCGATGGCAGTGTTCATCTGGACCTGGCTGCGCCTGCCCGAGACGCTGGAGCCGGCCTATCGCCAGGCCATCTCGCTGCCTATCATCGCGCGCAACTGGAGCGCCGTGGCGAAGAACCGGCTGGGCTTCGGCTACATGGTCGGCGCGGGCGTCATGATGGGCGGCATGTTCGGCTTCCTCAACAGCGCCCAGCAGATCTTCTTCGACGTGTTTGACGCGGCGGCGATCTTCCCCCTCGCCTTCGCCTGCGTGGCGGGCTCGATGGCGGTCGCCAATTTCTCGAACAGCCGCATCGTCGAGCGATTCGGGGCGCGGCGCGTCTCGCACACCGCGCTGGTCGCGTTCATCCTCCTTAGTTTCGCCCAGCTCGCAGCAAGCCGCCTCGACCCCGAGCCGATGCTGCTGTTCCTGGTGCTGGTCGCGCTCAACATGGGGATGATCGGCTTTACCGGCTCCAACTTCAGCTCCATCGCGATGGAGCCGTTCGGCCATATCGCCGGCTCGGCCGCCAGCTTCCAGAGCTTCGCGCGGATGGCGTTGGCGACGCTGATCGGCGCGGCGACCGGCCAGCGCTTCGACGGCACCACCGAACCGCTGGCGGAAGGCTTCATGGTGACCGGCCTGATCGGCCTCGGCTTCATCCTGTTTGCCGAGCGCGGCCGGCTATGGACCCGCCCGCACCGGGCCGCCCTGCGCCCCAAGCCGCCCACGCCCTGACGGCGAGCCGGGCGAGGGCCCCGGCGATGTAGTCACTTTTAGAGAACGATTCGGACGCCTCCGCGTTGCGTGGGTACGCGGCGTGGCGCCGGCTTCTTTGCGCTCACATCATATAAAGATATCTTGATATAAAACTTTCTTTATATGATAGAGGCGTGGCGGCGGGCAGCAATGCCCTGCGCCGAACGAGAGGATTTCAGCATGACCAAGCCCCCCTTCCGCGCCGATCATGTCGGCAGCTTCCTGCGCCCCAAGGCGCTGATCGATGCGCGCGACGCTTTCGCCCGCGGCCAGATTGACCGCGCTACGTTACGCGCCGCCGAAGACACGGCGATTCGCGAGGTCGTCGCTTTCCAGGAACTGCTCGGCCTCAAGGCCATCACCGACGGCGAGTATCGCCGCGCATTCTTCCACACCGATTTTCTGCTCCAGCTCGATGGCATCGAGGAGAAGGGCGGCATGGAAGTGCAGTTCCACAACGCGATCGGCAAGGACGTGCATTTCGCCCCGCCCAAGATGGTCGTCACCGGCAAGATCGCCCATGCTCACGCCATCCAGCGCGCCGACTATGAATTTCTGGCGAGCGTGGTCAGCGAAACGCCAAAAGTCACCATCCCCTCGCCGACCATGCTGCACTTCCGCGCCGGACGTGAAGGGATCAGCGAGGCGGTGTATCCCGACATGACCGAATTCTTCGCGGACGTTGCCACCGCCTATCAGGCGGAGGTCGCCGACCTCGCGGCAGCCGGCTGCCGCTACCTCCAGCTCGACGACACCAACCTCGCCTATCTGTGCGACGACACGCAGCGCGAGAACGCCCGCAAGCGCGGCCTCGATCCGGACGACCTGCCGCGCCACTACGCCAAGATGATCAACGACGCGATCGCCACGGGGCCGGCGGACATGTTCACCGCCGTCCATCTGTGTCGCGGCAACTTCCGCTCGAGCTGGGCCGCCGAGGGCGGCTATGAGCCGGTCGCCGAGATCATGTTCAATGAACTCGATATCGACGCCTTCTTCCTTGAATATGACGACGCGCGCTCTGGCGATTTCGCGCCGCTGCGCTTCCTTCCCAAGGGCAAGACAGTCGTGCTCGGCCTGGTCACCACCAAATTGGGCGACCTGGAAACCAAGGACGAGATCAAGCGCCGCATCGACGAGGCGGCGAAGTTCGCGCCCATCGACCAGCTTGCCCTCTCGCCGCAATGCGGCTTCGCCTCCACCGTGCACGGCAACGATATCGCCGTGGAACAGCAGGCCGCGAAGATGCGGCTGGTGCTGGAGGTGGCCGAGGAAGTCTGGGGCCACGACTGACCTGATTGCGGTTTAACGCCGGTTCCTCCCTGAGCGCGTCTCGGGGAGGATCTGCCCGTCCGCCCGCAAGGGGATGCGCGCTAGACGAAGCTGTAAGGATCCACATCCACGCTGACGCGCGTGCTGGCCTTCCAGTCTATGGTGGAGAGCCAGCCGCGCAGGATCGCTTGCAGCTCGACGGTACGGCGCGCGTGGACGAGCAGGCGATAGCGGTGGCGGCCGCGCAGCACCGCGAGGGGCGCTTCCGCCGGCCCATAGACCTCCAGCCCGTCGCGCTTGGGCGCGGCGTTGCCGATGCGGCGGGCCGTTTCCCTGGCCAGCGCGGCATCGGTATCGCTGACGATGATCGCGGCGAAGCGCCCGAAGGGCGGCGCATGAGCGGCGCGGCGGCTGGCGGTTTCGGCGGCGAAGAAAGCCGCCTCGTCGCCATCGAGCAGCGCGCGCATCACCGGCACGTCCGGCGCGCGGGTCTGGATGAAGACGCGGCCAGGCTTCTCACCACGCCCGGCCCGCCCGGAAACCTGCACGATCTGCTGGTAGGTGCGCTCGGCGGCGCGCAGGTCGCCGCCGTCCAGCCCGAGATCGGCATCAATCACGCCGACCAGCGTCAGCTCCGGGAAGTGATAGCCCTTGGTGACGAGCTGGGTCCCGACGATGATGTCCACCGCGCCGCCCGCCACGTCGCGCACGAAGGCGGCGGCGCGCGCCGGGGACCACAGCGTGTCCGACGTGACGATGGCGGTGCGCGCCTGCGGGAAGAGCGCCTTCACTTCGTCCGCGATGCGCTCGACGCCGGGGCCACAAGCGACCAGCGCATCCTCCTGGTTGCAGTCCGGGCAGGCGGTGGGCGTGGGAACGCTGTGGCCGCAATGGTGACAGGCGAGCCGGCGGGTCAGCCGATGCTCAACCATCCACGCCGAGCAATTGGGGCACTGGAAGCGATAGCCGCAATGGCGACAAAGGGTGAGCGGAGCATAACCACGCCGATTGAGGAACAGGAGCGCCTGCTCGCCGCGATCCAGCGTCTCCTGCATCGCCTTGACCAGCGGCGGGGCGAGCCAGCGGCCGCGATCGGGCGCGTCGCGCGTCAGGTCGATGCCGATGATCTCGGGCAGCTCCGCGCCGCCGTAGCGCCCGGGCAGCTTGATCTCCTCATAGCGGCCGAGGTCCACCTGATGACGCGTTTCGATCGCCGGGGTGGCGGAGGCAAGCACGACCGGGCAATGCTGCATGAGGCCACGCATCACCGCCACGTCGCGGGCGTGGTAGCGCACCCCCTCTTCCTGCTTGAAGCTGGTTTCGTGCGCCTCGTCGACGACGATGAGGCCAAGATTCGGATAGGGCAGGAACAGCGCCGAGCGGGCGCCGACGACCACCCGCGCCTCGCCGCGCGAGATGGCGCGCCACGCCCGTCGCCGTTCCGACTGGCGCAGGCCCGAATGCCACGCCACCGGAGCGCAGCCGAAGCGCGCCGCGAAGCGGGTGAGAAACGGCTCGGTCAGCGCGATCTCGGGCAGCAGGACGAGCACCTGCCGGCCCTGCCGCAACGCCTCCGCGACCGCCTCGAAATAGACCTCGGTCTTGCCCGAGCCGGTGATGCCATCGAGCAGCACGGCCTGGAACTGCGCGGCGGCGACATGGGCGATGAGCCGGTCGGCAGCGGCCTGCTGCTCGCCATTGAGGGCGACATGGGCGTGATCCGGGTCCGGCTCCGGAAAAGGATGATCGGTGGACACCTCCACCGCCTCGAACGCGCCCTGCTTCACAAGGCCGCGAATCACCGCATCGGACACGCCGCCAATGGCCGCCAGCTCACGCACCAGTCCCTGCCGGTCGCCGATGCGCTCCAGCGCCTGCGCGCGCTGGGGGGTGAGCCGCTCGGGCAGCGCGCCGGTCGGGCGATATTCGATGACGGTACGGCCGCCCTCCAGTGCGGACAGGGAGGAAAGCGCCATGCGCAGCACCGCGGCGATGGGGGCGAGATAATAGTCCGCCGTCCACTCGATGAGCCGGCGCAGCGGCGCCGGGAGCGGCGGCGCATCGATCAGGCCGAGCAGCGGGCGCAGGCGGTTGTCGCCAACCGGCGGCACATCGGGGAACGACTCGGCCTCCCACACCACGCCAACCATCGGACGCGGGCCGAGCGGCGCGACGACGATCTGACCGGGCTCGACCTGCATGCCCTGAGGGACGCGATAATCGAGCGGGCCAAGCGCTGCGTTGAGAAGGATGAGCCGGGCGCGCGTCATGCGTGCGGCCTTAAAGGGTTTTAGGCGCCGGAGGAAAGGGGCGGTGCGGACAGGGCTTGGCTGTCTGGCGCGGCCCGCGCGCCTGCGTGGGCCGGAGTCCGAGGCGATCGAGCGCGGCGGGCTGGCGCTGTGCGCCTGTTTTCACCGGGCCCGCCGGCTTTGGCCAGAGGAGCGCCACCGGATCAAAGGCCGGGCTTGGCGTAGCTCGCCTGCGCGCGACACGAACGGGGGTGTAGCGATCACCCCATCGCCAAGCGCGCGACTCTCCGCCGTTCGCCTATTTTCCGAAGCCCTTGGGCGCGGCGTCGATCACGCTGATCTCGCTCGCGCCGATCTGTTGCACCTCCAGATTGCGTTCGGCGATGCCAACGCGGTTGAAACGGAAGGCGCCGTCGATGCCGGCGAAGCCCTCGGGATCCCCGAGGCGGGCGGTGGGGAAGGCGGTGCCCGGCTTCCAGTCCGCCGCGATGCGCACGGCGAGCAGCACCGAATCATAGCCGAGCGAGGCCAGCCGATAGGGCGCGGCGCCGTAGGATGCGCGATATTTGCCGGCGAGGGTGCGGTAGAGCCCGTCCGACACGCTGGCGAACCAGGCACCGCGTAACGCGGGGTTGCCAACGAGCCCGCTCTCCGCGTTCCACAACTCGGTGCCGAGGATGCGCGCGTCGGCACCACCGCTGGAGCGGACCAGCGGCCCCGCCTGCAGGGCGATGCGGCCGGCATCGGCGATGAGCAGCGCATCATAGCTGGAGCTGGCGGCAAGGCGCTTGACGGCGGCCTGCACGGAACCGGCCGAGCGATCGAACGTCTCCATGGCGACGACGGTGCCGCCCGCCGCCTTCACCCGGCTGAGGAAGGCGCTGCCGGCGCGCTCGCCATAGACGCCCTTGGGCACCAGCGCGGCGAAATTGCTCAGGCCGCGCGAGCGGGCATAAGTGACGATGCGAGCGATCGACTGCTCGGGCATGTAGCCGAGCAGATAGACGCCGTTACCGGCCACCGCCATGTCGTTCGAATAGCTGATGATCGGCACGCTGGCCGCCCGCGCGATGGGCGCGGTGGCCTTCACCTCGTCCGCCGTGAGCGGGCCGAGAATCAGCTTGTTGCCCTCCGCCACGGCGCGCTGCGCGGCGGCGGCGGCGCCTTTGCCGGTATCATAGGTGGTGATGCGCAGCCGCTCGGTCTTGGTATCGAGCAGCGCCAGCGTGGTCGCATTGGCGATCGACCGCCCGACGCCGCTATTGGGGCCCGTCATCGGCACCAGCAACGCGACGCGGTGGCGCGCCGTATCGACCGGCAGGCCCTTGTCGAGGCCCGGCTCGGTGGTCTGCGGCGGCGGTGGCGGCGGCGCGGGTGCGCGCGGAACAACGGAGGAGCAGGCGGCGAGCAGCATCGCGCCCAGCAGCGCACAGACTTTCCCTAATGTCGGATGTCCGCGGCGCCCTGCCATGTCGAACCTCACTTGCCCCGCAAGGCCCCTCTCTGCCATGGCTACCCTCATGTCCGCTTCTCTCGCGCCCGGCCTATATATCGTTGCCGGCCCAATCGGCAACTTGTCCGATCTCTCGCCGCATGGCGCGCAGATTTTGCGCGAGGCGGATGTCGTCGCCGTGGAAGATACACGGGTCAGCGCAAAGCTGCTCCGTCATGCCGGCTCGGACCGCCCAATGGTGCCCTATCACGACCATAGCGACGAGCGGGTGCGCGCGCGGTTGATCGAGCGCATGGCGAGCGAGGCGGTCGCCCTGCTCAGCGATGCCGGCACACCGCTCATCTCCGACCCCGGTTACAAGCTGGTGCGCGACGCGCGCGCCGCCGGGCGGGCGATCACCACCGCCGCCGGACCTTGCGCCGCCATCGCCGCGCTCACCCTCTCCGGCCTGCCGAGCGACCGCTTCCTGTTCATAGGCTTCCTGCCCAACAAGACTAAGGCGCGGACCGACGCGCTGGACGAGATCGCGGCCGTCCGGGCAACGCTGATCTTCTATGAGAGCGGGCCGCGCTGCGCCGCCGCGCTCGCCGACATGGCGCAGATGCTGGGCGACCGCCCGGCGGCGCTATGCCGCGAGATCAGCAAGTCACATGAGGAAGTGCTGACCGGCACGCTCACCGAACTGGCGGCCACGTGCGCAACGAAGGAGCCGCGCGGCGAGATCGTGCTCATCGTCGGCCCGCCGGGCGAGAAGCCCCCGGCCGGCGAGGATGAGGTGGAGGCCGCGCTCATCGAGGCGCTGACCCGCCTTTCCGCCTCACAGGCCGCCAGCGAAGTGGCGCGCGCGCTCGGCGCGGACCGCAAGGCCCTCTATGCCCGCGCCATGGAATTGAAGGGCAAGGCATGATGCGCACGCCGGCGCCGGCCCGCCTCGCCGCCGAGAAGCGCGGACGGCAGGGCGAACGGATCGCCGGCTGGTGGCTGCGCCTGAAGGGCTGGTCGATCCTCGCGCGGCGGGTGCGCACGCCGGCGGGCGAGGTGGACCTGATCGCCCGGCGCGGGGCCATGGTCGCCTTCATCGAGGTGAAAACCCGGGGGCGCGGTGCGGCGCTGGCGGACGCGATCGACGAGCGGCGCCTCGTCCGCGTCGCGGCGGCAGCCGAGGCGCTGGCGGCGACCTATCTCCAGCCCGGCGACGACATGCGCATCGACGTCATGCTGCTTGCGCCGGGGCGCCCGCCTCGCCATCTGGAGAATGTCTGGCACGGCGGCTGACGGAATGGGCCGGAGGCATCGGACGATCACCACGGGCCGCTCCCGCCGGGCGGCGCAACGATAACAGGGGGATAGACCCGCATATGGCACTCAAGGTCGCGCTGCAGATGGACCCGATGGAATCGCTCAATATCGCGGGCGATTCGACCTTCGCGATCATGCTCGCGGGGCAGGCGCGCGGGCACCGGCTCTACCATTATCGCCCGGACGACATGACCTGGCGCGGCGGGCGACTGTTTGCCGAAGCGCGCGAAGTGACGGTGCAGCGTGTCGATGGCGACCATTTCCGCTTCGGTGCGGCGGTGCGGCTCGATCTCGGCCGCGATGTCGATGTCGTCTGGATGCGGCAGGACCCGCCGTTCGACCTCAATTATATCACCGCGACCCATCTGCTCGAACGGATCGGCGAGGAGACGCTGGTGGTGAACGACCCCGCCGCCGTGCGCAACGCGCCCGAAAAGCTTTTCGTGCTCGATTTTGCGCGGTTCATGCCGCCGACGATGATCACCCGCAGCCTCGCCGAGACGCGCGATTTCCTCGCCGAGCATGGCGAAATCGTGGTGAAACCGATCTACGGCAACGCCGGCTCAGCCGTGTTCCGCATCGGCCCCGACGGCATGAATCTCGCGGCGCTGGTGGAACTTTTCGGCGAGATGTGGGTCGAATCCTTCATGGTGCAGGCGTTCCTCAAGGATGTGGCCAAGGGCGACAAGCGCATCGTGCTGGTCGATGGGGACGTCGCGGGCGCGATCAACCGCATCCCGGGCGAGGGCGAGTTTCGCTCCAACCTCGCCGCCGGCGGGTCTGCCGCCAAGGCCGACCTGACCCCGGAGGAGCAGGAGATCTGCGCCGCATTGGGCCCGGAACTGCGCAAGCGCGGGCTGTTGTTCGTGGGCATCGACGTGATCGGCGGCAAGTGGCTGACCGAGATCAACGTCACCTCGCCCACCGGCATCGTCGCCATCGACGCTTTCAACGGCACCGACACCAGCGCCATGATTTGGGACGCGGTCGAGCGGCGCCTCGGGGAACGGGCGGCCGCGCGGGGGGCTGGATGAGGCGTCCGGCTGGTCGAGCCGTTGCCGCTGGCGGCCTGACGCTTCCTGCACGGGTGATGGTAGCGCCTGAGCGAGGCAAGCGGTTGGATCGCCATCAGGTTTGGGCCCTGTGCAGCCTGGGTGAAGGCCGGACGGAACGCTTCGTGCTCGTGCGGAAGCAGGAGCCCAGGGCGACAGGGCCTTGCCGCCGGACCCTGTGCTCCCGCTTCCACGGGCGTACGTGCCGGCGCGATGGCACCCCCGGCGGAGGGCGACGCCCGGTTCGGCCGTTGCGGCCGATGAGTCCCCCGCGATGAGCGACTGGGTGGTGCGCCTGATCGACGCGGGCGGCTATTGGGGCATCATGCTGCTGATGGTGTTGGAGAATGTCTTTCCGCCCATCCCCTCAGAACTCATCATGGGGATTGGCGGCATCCGCGTGGGGCAGGGCCGCATGGAGATGGTGCCGCTGCTCATCGCCGGCACGATCGGCACAACCATCGGCAACGGATTCTGGTATCTGCTCGGCCGCACCGTCGGCATGGCGGGCATCCGACCGTTCATCCTGCGCTACGGCCGCTGGGTGACGCTGCACTGGCACAACGTCGAATGGCTCGACCGCTGCTTCGAGCGGCATGGCGAGAAAATCGTCTTCATCTTCCGCTTCCTGCCGGCCTTCCGCACCATCGTCTCGCTGCCCGCCGGCCTGTTCGCGATGAGCCCGCTGCGCTTCACCGTCTGGACCGCTGCGGGCGCGCTGATCTGGAACATCATCCTGGCAGGGTGCGGCTATTATCTCGGCGCGCGCTTCACCGAGATCGACGCGTGGCTGGGGCCGATCACCAATGTCGCCGTGGCCTTCATGGTGGCAGCCTATCTCTGGCGACTGGTCACATGGAAGAAGATCGAGCGTGCCGACGCGGGTATGGAGCAGCAGGACACGGGCGACCACGCCGCCCGATGACCGGCACGGGTCGATCCGCTAGCAGGCCTCGAGCACCATGTTGAAGGGGCCTTCCGTGGCGCGGCGGACGGTCTTGAAACCGCCCTCGCGGATGATGCCGGCCAGCCGCGCCTCGCCCGCCTGCGCGCCGAGCGCCTCGCCCACTTCCTGATCCAGCGAGGTCGGCACGCAGATCATCGTCGAGGCGTTGTAATAGAGCCGGCCGACAGGGTTCATATTCTGCGCGGGCGCATCGCCGGCGATCGGCTCGACGATCATCCAGTGACCGCCGGGCGCCAACAGGTCGTGCATATGCGCAGCACAGCCGCGCGGATCGCCCATGTCGTGCAGGCAATCATACATGGTGATGAGATCGAAGCCGTCCTCGGCAATCTCCTTGGCGTTTGCCACCTCGAATCGGACGCGGTCGCCGAGCCCGTGCGACTCGGCATGGTGGCGGGCTTCGGCGATGGACGGCTCGTGGAAATCATAGCCGGTGAAGCGGCTCTGCGGATAGGCCTCCGCCATCAGCAGCGTCGAGAAGCCGACGCCGCAGCCGACATCGGCGACGTTGGCGCCCTTGCGCAGCTTTTCCTCCATGCCGTCCAGCGCCGGAATCCAGTTCTGCACGATGTTGTTCACATAGCCGGGCCGGAAGAAGGCGCCAGTCGCGCAGAACAGGCAGCCGGCATGATCGCCCCAGCGCACGCCCGACCCATTGCGGAAGCACGCCTCGACCTTGGGTTCCGCCTCGATCATCGCCGCGACCAGATCAAAGGCGCCGGCAAGGTAGACCGGGCTGTCGCGGTCCACGAACACCATCGCCTGCTCCGGCGAAAGGCTGAACCGCTCGGCTGCCTGATCATGGTCGACATAGCCGTTCGCCGCCTGGGCCAGCGCCCATTCTCGCACATAGCGCTCGTGCAGACCGCCGGCCTTCTTCGCCAGCTCAGCTGCGGTCACCGGCCCCTGTGCCAGCGCATCGAACAGGCCGAGGCGCAGGCCGAGACGCACGGTCGGCACGCTGAGCGCGCCGCCGAGATCGCCGAGCATCTTGCCGATGAATTGATGTAATCTGGCGTCGTCCACTCCAGCCGCCATGGCGCCCTCCTCCCCCGGTACGAACCGGGCTCCGCGGAAAACAGGGGGCGTTTATACCATATCGCGCAGGGTTACGCGACGCCACGATCCGGCGGAAGGCGCGGCGGCAGGGCGCTTCGGTTCTTGACCCCGGCGGCTGTGGCCAGGCGCGATACTCAGGGGGCGGAGGCCGTGTACCGCTGGACGAGGGCGGCCTCGGCGCGCAGGCGCTCCGCCTCGTCCGGACGTCCGCATCGGGCGATGGCCTCCGCCGCGCGCTGGCGCTCCGCAATCTCGGCGAGGAGCACGGCGGACAGCGCCGACTCGGTCAAGACGAGGCGCGGCACTTCGCTTGCGCCGTCACCGAAGCGCGTGGGCAAGGCGGACTGGCCCGGCGCGACGGGCACCGCCTGCGCATTGTCGATGGCGGCAAGCAGCGTCCGCAGCACGCGCACCTCGTCGGCGGCGCGGGCCTGCATGGCGGCCTTGATGTCCGCGCGCAGGCGGTCCTTCAGGGCTTCGGCAGCGTCCGACGGCATGGCTCAGGTCTCTGCCCGGGGATGGGCATTGCGATAGACATCGAGCAGATGCGCGGCGTCGACGCGGGTATAGATTTGCGTCGAACTGAGACTGGCGTGGCCGAGCAGTTCCTGCAGTGCGCGCAGGTCGGCGCCTCGGCCCAGCAGATGCGTCGCGAAGCTGTGGCGCAGCGCGTGCGGCGTGGTGCGCTCGTGCAGGCCGAGCCGACCGCGCGCGCCCTGCACCGCGCGGCGGATGAGCGCGGGCGAGAGCGGCCCACCGCGCGCGCCCCGGAACAAGGGCGCCTCGCGCTCGGCGGGATAAGGGCAGAGCGCAAGATAATCCTCGATCGCGGCGCGGACCTGCGGGAGCAGCGGCACCATGCGCGTCTTGCCGCGCTTGCCGGTCACGCGCAGCACCTCGCCCAGCGGCAGCGCCGCGCCGGTGAGGCCGAGCGCCTCGCCGATGCGGAGCCCGCCGCCGTAGAGCAGCAACAGCACCGCCCAATCGCGCGCGCCGATCCAGCCGTCGCGCGCGCTCTCGGCGATGTCCTGCGCCAGCGCCACCGCCTCATCCGGGCTGATCGGGCGCGGCACGCCGGGCTTGACGCGCGGGCCGCGCATGACCGGGATCGCCGCCCCCGGCCCGCCGACGAAGCGCAGGAAGCCGCGCAGGGCGGACAGTTCGCGCGCAGCCGACGCGTTGCCGATACCATCCACACGCCGCGCGGCGAGATAGGCGCGCAGATCGCCGGTGGTGAGTCGGGTGAGCGCGGCGCGGTCCGGCGCGCGGCCGTCCATCTCCGCCATCCAGGCGAGCAACCGCTCGGCGGTGGCCATATATGCCCGGACGGTATGGATGGAGCGCCGCCGATCAAGCGCGAGATGAGCGCGCCAGCTCTCGACCAGCGCGGCCGGGCTCTCCGGGTTCATGGCGCGTTCTGCACGGCAATGAGGCTTTGCCATAGCTCGATCAGGTCGATCGGGAACCATGGCTCGCTCTGGGCGGCGAGCGCCTGGGGCGTCCACCAGCGATGCGAGCGCATCATCCGCTGCTCCAGCGCCGTATGGCCGGCCGTGTCGATCCGGCATTCGTCGACGCGCACCGCGAAATAGCGCTCCTCGGCATCGACATGGACCCCCTCCAGCGAGACGAAATCCACGTGGCGCACCGCGACGCAAGGGCCAGGATCGCGCTCCAGTCCGGTTTCCTCGCGCAACTCGCGCCGCGCCGCCGCCTCGAAGCTCTCGCCCGGATCCACCGCGCCGCCCGGCGTGCACCAGAAGGGTGGCCGATCCGGCGGGGTGAAGCGGAACAGCAGCAGGCGACCGAGCGGATCGGTCACCAGCAGCCGCGCGGCGGGGCGCTTGGGCCGACCGCTCATCGGCGCGCGCCCGACCGGCCAGCGCGATACGGTGGCAGGCCCCCCTCCCCACTCATGCGAGCGGCTCGCTCACTCGCCCGGTGCCCGCGCACGGATGGCGAGCGCGTGGACCTTGTCGCGCAGCAGATCGGCCAGCGCCGCGTTGACCATGCGTTGGCGGGCGACGCGTGACTGGCCCACAAAGGCATCGGCGACGATCTCCACCGTGAAGTGGCTCTCGCCCGAGCCATCGTCCCCGGCGTGGCCGCGATGGTGCGCGCTGTCGTTGATGACGGCGAGATGCTGAGGGGAGAGCGCGGCGGTGAGGCGCGCCGCCATTTCCTGCCCGACGGGGCCTAGCGAAGGATCGTTCATTGCCCTTATATAGAGGCTTTGTTTCGCGCCGTCAGGAAGGATCGGCAGCTTTTGCCCGACGATCACAGCAGCACCGGAACCAACCGCCGCCCCGGCCGCTTCCACGGCCGGGTGGAGGGCGCCTCCCGCACCTGCGCCTATGCCGGATGCGAGGAAACCGGCGAGTTCCGCGCGCCGCCGGAGGACCGGCTGCACGCACCCGACGGGCCGCCGCAATGGCGCTGGTTCTGCCTCGATCATATCCGCGCGTTCAACCAGCAGTATAATTTCTTCAAGGATATGAGCGCGGAGGAGATTCACGCGGCGCAGCGCCCCTATGCCGGCTGGGAGCGCGAGACGCGCGCCTTCTCCTCGGCGGCGGCGAGCGGCACCATGCCGCCGCGCTGGAGCGACTTTTCCGATCCGCTCGACGCGATCGGCGCGCGGTTCAAGGCGCGCATGGCGGAGATGGCGGCACGGCAGGACGGCAAGCCGCTCTCCAGCGAGGACCGTAGTGCCTTGAAAACGCTCGGCTTGCCGACCAATGCCGACCGCAAGGCGCTGCGCAGCCGCTATACCGAGCTGGTCCGCCGGTTCCACCCGGACCACAATGGCGGCGACCGACGGCACGAGAAAGCGCTGCAGGACGTGATCGCGGCCTACACCCATCTGCGCAAGGCACCAGCCTTCGCCTGAGCGCGATCCCGCCCAACGCCCGCTGGCAGACGGGCGGGAAAAGCCGCCGGTTTCACGCCCCGCTCCTGCCTTCTATCGACATTGCCTTCCCCAATCGGTTAGGGGCTGAAATGACTCGCAGGACAATGCCAACATGACCGACCTTCCCAACACCAATGCCGACATGCGCAGCGAAGTGCTGCTGGACGCCCCCAACCGGGTGGTGGATGCGCGCACGACGTTCGGGGTCGACATCGACATGGAAGTGCCCGCCTTCTCCGAGGCGGACGAGCGCGTGCCGGACCTCGACCCGGCCTATGTATTCGATCCCGATACCACGCTCGCCATCCTCGCCGGCTTCACGCACAATCGCCGCGTGATGGTGCAGGGCTATCACGGCACCGGCAAGTCGACGCATATCGAGCAGGTCGCGGCGCGGCTCAATTGGCCATGCATCCGCATCAACCTGGACGCGCATATCAGCCGCATCGACCTGGTCGGCCGCGACGCCATCGTGCTGCGTGACGGTGTCCAGGTCACCGAGTTCAAGGAAGGGCTGCTGCCGTGGGCACTCCAACGCCCGGTCGCCCTCGTGTTCGACGAATATGACGCCGGCCGGCCGGACGTGATGTTCGTCATCCAGCGCGTGCTGGAGGCGGACGGCAAGATGACCCTGCTCGACCAGAACAAGGTGATTCGCCCGAGCCCGTGGTTCCGCCTGTTCGCCACCTCCAACACGGTGGGCCTGGGCGATACGACCGGCCTCTATCATGGCACCCAACAGATCAACCAGGGCCAGATGGATCGCTGGAACCTGGTGGTGACGCTCAATTACCTTCCAGCCGAGACCGAAGCGCGCATCGTCCTCGCCAAGTCTGGCGAGTATGATCATGCCGGCGGGCGCGAGGAAGTCGCCAAGATGATCCGCGTGGCCGACCTGACCCGGCAGGGCTTCATCAACGGCGACATCTCGACCGTGATGAGCCCGCGCACGGTGATCAGCTGGGCGCAGAATACGCTGATCTTCAAGGATATCGGCTTCGCTTTCCGCCTCTCCTTCCTCAACAAGTGCGACGAGGCGGAGCGGCCGTTGGTGGCGGAATATTATCAGCGGGTGTTCGGCAAGGACCTGCCGGAGAGCGTGGTCGGCGCGGCCCAGTAACGCCGTCCATCGCCGAGCGACGTCGTCGTGACCGGCGCGGCAACGCCCTTGCGCTCCGCGCACGAAACCCCCTAGCCATGAGGGATGGCCGGTGCGGCAGATCGCGCGGCTATTCCACGACGCGCCGCAGATCGGACGGGCGGCCGCCGACGCAGGGAGGACATCATGATCGTCATTGAGCGCATCAGCACCGGCGGGACCGCGCACCGCATCACGATCGGCCCGCACGAGCTCATCGCCGATATGACCCTGGATGAAGGCGGCGCGGCGGAGGGGCCGAACCCGCACGATCTCTATGATGCCGCGCTCGGCGCCTGCAAAGCGCTCACCATGCTCTGGTATGCGCAGCGCAAGGGCATCGCGCTGGAAGGCGTCCGCGTGGGCGTGGCGCGCGACGCCAGCGCCGAACGCGAGGGGCTCTACCGGCTGACCGCGCGCGTCGCCATCGACGGACCGATGAGCCCGGAGGAGCGCGCAAAGCTGATCGAAGTCGCGGGCAAATGCCCGGTGCACAAGCTGATGACACAGGTGGAGACGCAGATCGAGACGATTGCGGTGGACCCCGTGCGCTAGCGGGCAGCGGGGCTGCCCCGGACGCTCAAAGCGCCTGTTTCCGCCCACGCGCCGATCGCGGACGCGCGATGCGCGGTGGTTGCGGGAGACTCCCGCCGCGTCCCACGCGCGACGGGAGCCTGTTCAGACAAAGCTGACGGTAACGTGGCTGCGGCGCAGGGTGACGCCGGCCAGACCCAGACCGGCGATCATCATCGCCCAAGCCGCCGGCTCGGGGAGCGGACTGGTGGGCGCCGCCGGTGCTTGGGACGCGGGAGCGGCGGCGGCCTCATAGGATGCCGCGGAGGCCGCCGCCTCACGCTGGTCGAAATAGCTGCCGAGCACCGAGTGGGTGAAGACATAGTCGCCACCGGCTCCCGCCCCATCGCCGACAGCTCCGTTGAGAGCCTGAACATCCGTGAAACCGCGCACGCCGGCGATGCCGCTGAACAACGGGGCGGCACCCCCAGCCGTATCGACACTGAAGGTAAAGCCGCTCGGCGAAACATGCCCGCCATTGTGCAGCGCGTTGATGATCTGGCTGATCTGGCCATTGAGCGTGGTTTCGGCGCGCACGCCCTGAGTCGGCATCAGCGCGGCGGCCAGCAGAGCGGCAGCGAGCCCAGATTTACCGATCATGCTCATCGTCATCCTCAAATCAAAGCACGGGATCGAATGATCGCGGCGCCGTCCCTGCTCCGGCACTTAGGCACCGACCCCACAATCTGAAACGCGCTTAACCACGAATATGCGCGGCTGCTGGGACGCGTCTCGCTACGGGACGGGAGAAGGCGCAAATCTTAACGCGGCGTGCGAGAGGCGCCGCCAAGGCGAGAGCATGGCGGCGATCGCCCCCTTGACAGCGCGGCGGTGCTGGCCCAGCCCGTTGCGCCATGGCCGACCGCTCCCCGCTCGATCGTTTCAAGGACGTCCTCTCGGGCGCGTCGCGCGCGGTGGCGCGGGATCCGGAAGTGGACCTCAGCTTTTCCGCCGATACGCCCCATATCGCCGGCAAGCAGATCAAGGTGCCGGCGCCTACGCGCGGCCTGCCCGCCGATCAGGTGGCGCTCGCGCGCGGTTTCGCCGATAGCTTCGCACTCAAGCTGCGCTACCACGACGCGAAGCTGCACAACCGCCGCGCGCCCGGCGAGCCAGCCGCCCGCGCCGTCTATGACGCGGTGGAAGCGGTGCGCTACGAAGCGCTCGGATCGAAGAACTATCCCGGCATGCGCGCCAATCTGGCGGCCGCGCTGGAGATGCGGACCCAGAGTGACCCGATCACCCGCGCCAAATCCGCCGAGGAAGTGCCGCTGCAGGGCGCCGTGGCGCTCCTGCTGCGCGAGAAGCTGACCGGCGAAGCGCCGCCGCCCGAGGCCGAGCGCGGCATCGCCATGCTGCGCGATTGGATCGACGAGAAGGCGTCTGGCGACTTTGAGGCGCTGGCCTACCTGCTGGACGACCAGACGGCCTTCCAGGAAAAGGTGCTCTCCATGCTGGAGCATCTGGAGCTGGCGCACGCGGACGTCCCCCCCGAATCGCCCGAAGAGGACGAGGACGAGCAGGACGAGCAACAGGACCAGAGCGAGCAGGAGGAACAGCAGGAAGGCGAGGAGGAGGACCAGTCCCGCGCCGATGCACGCGGCGAAGACCGGGGCGAGACCAGCGACGAGACCGTGGAGGACAGCGGCGAGCAGGAGGAGGCCGACACGGACAATGAGGGCGACGGCGATGAAGGTGACGACGACGGCATCATGCCGGTACGGCCTAACCGCCCCTTCTCGGACATGCCGCCGGATTTCAACTATTCCGCCTACACCACAAAATTCGACGAGGTGGTGGGCGCGCTCGACCTGTGCGAGCCCGACGAGCTGACCCGGTTGCGCGGATTCCTGGACCAGCAGCTGGCGCCATTTCAGGGCGCTGTCTCCAAGCTGGCCAACCGGCTCCAACGCCGCCTCCTGGCGCAGCAGAGCCGGAGCTGGGACTTCGACCAGGAGGAAGGCCTGCTCGACGCGGCTCGGCTCGCACGCGTGATCGTCTCGCCGGCTCATTCGCTGTCCTACAAGGTTGAGCGCGATACCAACTTCCGCGACACGGTGGTGACGCTGCTGATCGACAATTCCGGCTCGATGCGCGGGCGGCCGATCGGCATCGCGGCCATCAGCGCCGACATCATGGCGCGCACGCTCGAGCGCTGCGGCGTCAAGACCGAGATATTGGGCTTCACCACCCGCGCGTGGAAGGGCGGGCAGAGCCGCGAGCAATGGTTGGCCGCCGGGCGCCCGCCCAAGCCGGGACGTCTCAACGACCTGCGCCACATCGTCTACAAGCAAGCCGACGAGCCGTGGCGGCGCGCCAAGGTCAACCTCGGCCTGATGATGCGCGAGGGACTGCTCAAGGAGAATATCGACGGCGAGGCGCTGCTCTGGGCGCATAACCGGTTGATCGCGCGGCAGGAAGAACGGCGCATCCTGATGGTGATTTCCGATGGCGCGCCGGTCGACGATTCGACGCTCTCGGTCAATAACGGGACCTATCTGGAGCGCCACCTGCGCCAGGTGATCGCCTGGATCGAGTCGCGATCGCCGGTCGAACTGATCGCCATCGGGATCGGCCATGACGTGACACGCTGGTATAGCCGCGCGGTGACGATCATGGATGCCGAGCAGCTCGGCGGCGCGATGGTCGAGCAACTCGCTGCGCTGTTCGACAAGGATTGATATCGGCAATGGTGTGGATCCCGGCCACGCTGCTGGCGGCGTTCGCACAGGTTGCCCGCAACGGGTTGCAGGCGGGGCTGGTCAAGGAGATCGGCACGCTGGGTGCGACGCAGGTGCGCTTCATCTTCGGCCTGCCCTTCGCGCTGCTGATGCTGGCGGCCGGGCGCACGATGCTGGGCGAGGACGCGCCCACCTTCACCGGCACGGCGATGGGCTATGCGCTGCTCGGCGCGGTGGCGCAAATCGCCGCCACGGCACTGATGCTGATGGCCATGGCGCAGCGCTCCTTCGGCGTCGCTTATGCCTACATCAAGACCGAGCCGATCCTCGTCGCGCTGTTCGGGCTCGCGTTGCTGGGCGATCGGCTGGCCGCGATCGGCTGGGCTGGCATCGTCATTGCGACCGCCGGCATCCTGCTGGTGTCGATCGACCCGCGCCAGGCACGGGCGATCGTCACCGAGTGGCGGCCGATGGCGCTCGGCATCGCGGCGGGCGGCGGCTTCGGCCTGTCCGCCGTCTCCTTTCGCGGCGCGATTACCGCGCTGGAGGGTGGCAGCGCCTTCAATCATGCGCTCACCATCATGGTCGTGAGCCTTACCATCCAGTCCCTGCTGCTCGGCATATGGCTGCTGGCCTTCGACCGGCGCGCCTTCATCGGCAGTTTGCGCGTCTGGCGGCAGAGCCTTGGCGCCGGGTTCCTCGGCGCGCTGGCGACGGCGGCGTGGTTCGTCGCCTTCTCGCTCACCGCCGCCGCCAATGTCCGCACGCTGGCGCTGGCCGAGATGCCTGCCGCCGCGCTGGTCAGCCGCCGGGTGAGCGGCCGCACGCTCGGCCCGCGCGAGTGGACGGGACTGCTGCTGGTGATGGGCGGCATCGCACTGATGATGGCGCAGGCGGTCGGGTAGCGACTGGGGCTTCCGAAGTGTCTGGTCGTGTCGCCATCCTGGGAAGGGGCGAGATCGGTCTTAACATGTCTCGACTTCGCTCGACACTCGAGATCAGCCAGACCACCGAGCGGGCTTTTGACGGCCCAGCCCTCTCTAACCGCCCAGTTAAGCACCGCTGCCGCTCGGAATTATCGATCATCACAAGTCTATCGTCGTTTATCCGGTCTGACCGGCGGAAATCCTGAGGAATTACGCCGGTCGCGGGGACTCCTCCGTGTTGTCCACCGATACGTCCACAGAATTTTTCTCTGGGCCGCCCGCGCCGCATAGACACTCTTGCATTTGACTATGTCTCTGAAATCCGACGATTCGAGAATGTTACAGGAATGAGATGGGCAGGAAATCGAGTTACCTTATCGACCAACTGGCGGCGTGGACATCATTTCCACCTTGCATCCCCCGCCCTCTGTGGCACAATTCGTGGTGTCCAGCCGCTAGGCTGAATACTACCCCTCGTGCGCGTCCACAGTGTGTGAGGCCGCGAAGAGGTCGGCGCCTGTCTCGGGGATTCCCTTCCAGAAGGAATCTTCCTCCGTCGACCTCTTCGCTGGAGGTAGTGTCCTGCAAAAATCGCTGTTGCGCAAGACTTATCGGCACCGCGCGTTAATATGGTCACTTTCCGCGACCCGGACATGAGCAAATGGAGCCGCTCTACTTAGCTCAGGGGCGGGAAGCTATCCACTCACTATGCGACGTGCCGCCAAGTGATCCGCTTGCCGACGGCGTCGACGGCTGGGGAGTCTCACGCCTTAGCGGGCAGCTAGAACCTTGTTTGTCTCGTCCCTCTTGCGGATGACCCTCACTGGACCATCGGTGGCTTCCGTTTATGGCAGCGGTAGGAGAAAACTTAGGTTTCTGCGGGTTTCAGGAGGTTGGTGGGAAATTTCCATTAATTCTTTGTTATCCCTTTTCGTTCATGACCGAACCCCGGACATACCGAACCGGGGAAAGCGCTTGCATGGCTCGTTCTGACCAGCCCGTCGACGTGGCGATCATTGGCGCGGGCCCCGCGGGCCTCACCGCTGCTTACCAGCTCACCAAGGCGGGCTTCAGCGTCACCGTGATCGAGAAGGATGCCGCGCAGGTGGGCGGGATCAGCCGCACCGTCGAGCATGAGGGGTTCCGCTTCGACATTGGCGGCCACCGCTTCTTTTCGAAATCGCGCGAAGTGGTGGATCTGTGGAACGAAATCCTGCCGCACGACTTCATCGATCGGCCACGCATGAGCCGCATCTATTATCAGGGCTGCTTCTACAGCTACCCGCTGCGCGCCTTCGAGGCACTGCGCAACCTTGGTCTGATCCGCTCGGCGCTGTGCATGGCGAGCTACGTCAAGGCCAGGCTGTTCCCGATCAAGCAGGTGCGCAGCTTCGAGGATTGGGTGGTCAACCAGTTCGGACGGCGGCTCTATTCGATCTTCTTCAAGACCTACACCGAGAAGGTGTGGGGCATGGCGTGCGACACGATGTCCGCCGACTGGGCGGCACAGCGGATCAAGGGCCTGTCGCTGGGCGCCGCCGTGCTCGACGGCCTCAAGCGCAGCCTGGGCCTCAACAAGAAGCCCAATGACGGCATGGGCGCCAAGACGCTGCTGGAGCATTTCCGCTATCCGCGCCTCGGCCCCGGCATGATGTGGGATGCCGCGCGCGACCATGTGGTCGCCGGCGGCAACCGCGTGCTGATGGGCCATGCCTTGAAGCACCTTAGCCTCGATCAGGTGACCGGCCGCTGGCGTGTGACTGCAACGACCCACGACGGCGAGACGGTAGCGATCGACGCCGCGCACGTGATCAGCTCGGCACCGATGCGCGAACTGGTCGGGCGCATCCACCCAGTTCCGCATACGCTGGGCAATGCGCTGGCGCTCGGCTATCGCGACTTCCTCACCGTCGCCCTGATGATCCGCTCCGAGGACCTGTTCCCGGACAACTGGATCTATATCCACGATCCGCGCGTGAAGGTGGGCCGGGTGCAGAATTTCCGCAGCTGGTCACCCGAGATGGTGCCCAATCCGGAGATCGCGTGCGTCGGCCTCGAATATTTCTGCTTCGAGGGCGACGGCCTGTGGAGCGCGAGCGATGACGAACTGATCGCGCTCGCCACCGACGAAATGGAGACGATGGGCCTCATCAAGGGCGATCAGGTGGTCGGCGGGGCGGTGGTGCGGCAGGAAAAGGCCTATCCGGTCTATGACGAAACCTATGCCGCCAATGTCGCGGCGATCCGCGCCGAGCTGGAGGCACATTATCCCACCCTCCACCTTGTCGGTCGCAACGGCATGCACCGCTACAACAATCAGGACCATGCGATGATGACGGCGATGCTGACCGTCCGCAACATCCAGGCCGGGGCGAAGATCTACGACATCTGGCAGGTCAACGAGGACGCCGAATATCATGAGGCTGGCCATGAGGCGCAGGCAAAGCCCGCGCTGACGGACGGCGAACGCGCCGCGCTCACCAGCGTGCGGCCGGTACCGGCGCGGGCGGCGTGACGCTCGCCCCGATGCCCGTGTTGCGGACCCTGCTCGCGACGACGTTCGTCCGCTACGGCCTCGCCAGCGGTGTCGCGCTTGCCGGCGATGTCGGGCTGTTCCTGACATTCCTGCATGGCGGCTTCACACCGGCGGCGGCATCGGCCCTCGGCTACGCCTTCGGGATCCTCATCCACTGGCTGATCTCCTCGCGGCTGGTCTTTGCCGAAGGCGCCGCGCCGCGTGGACCGGAGCGCACGCGGCAGAAGGGCTTGTTCGTGGGCGCGGCGCTGGTCGGGCTGGCGCTGACCACCGGCATCGTCGCGCTCGGCAGCGTGATCGGCCTGCTGCCGATCGTCGCCAAGCTGATCGCCGTGGCGGTGAGCTTCCAGACGACCTATCTGCTGCGCAAGGCGTTCGTTTTCGCGCCATGAACCGGGCGCCGTCCCTCAGCGCAGGGCGCAGCCGCGCGATCCTGCTGGCGATGTGGGCGACCGCTGCCATCGCCCTGATCGCGCTCAACTGGCCGCTCATCGCGACACTCAATTTCCGCGACCCGGACGACGCGCTGCGGCTGGTGCAGGTTCGCGACCTGCTCGCCGGGCAAAGCTGGTTTGACCTGACGCAGCACCGCATCTTCCCGCCCGAAGGGGTGCCGATGCACTGGTCCCGGCTGGTCGACTTGCCGATCGCCCTGATGCTCGCCCTGCTCGATCCGCTGCTCGGCGCGCCGCTTGCGGAACGCATCGTGCTCACTGCCATCCCGCTCGGCTGGCTGCTGGTGCTCGGCATCCTCGTCTACAAGATTGCGCGCTGGATGGAGCAAAGCAACCTGATCGCGCTGCTCTGCGCATTGCTGTTGCTGACCTCGGTCTCGATCATGTTCCAGTTCACGCCGATGCGCATCGACCATCACGGCATCCAGCTCGTTTGCGGCGCCTTCGCGGTCATGGCGCTGGTACGCACGGACCGGCGGGACGGCCGGTTGGGGCTGTCCGCCGGCATCGCCATGGCCTGCTGGGTGCAAATCTCGCTTGAAGGGTTGCCCTATGCGGTAACGGCGGGCGGCATCTTCGCGCTACGCCACATCGCCCGCACCGACCGCAAGGCGGACCTGCGCGCCTATCTGCTCGCGCTCACCGGTGGCTCGGCGGTGCTGCTGTTCGCAACGCGGGCGCCCGCCGATGCGCTTCGGCCGTGGTGCGACAGCCTGTCGCCCAGCTACCTCATCCCGCTCGGCATCACGACGCTCACGCTGCTCGTCGCCCAGGGGCGCCTGCGCTGCGGCACCCGAGCCGCCCGCATCCTCCCGCTTGCCCTCGCGGGCGGCGCGGGCATCGCCACCTTTCTGCTGACCGCGCGCCAGTGCCTCGCCGGACCGTTCGATACGCTCGATCCGCTCGTCTACAAGCTCTGGTATCTCGGGGTACAGGAGGGCCTGCCGATCACCATGCAGTCGCCCCAGATCCAGACGATCATCGTCGTCCCCGCACTGCTCGGCCTGATCGGCAGCGGCCTGGCGCTCCGCCATGCACCGCACGACCGGTCACGTTCAGCCTGGGCAACGCTGCTCATTCTCCAGCTGGTCAGCTTCATCATCGCCCTGTCGGTCATGCGCGCCATGTCCTTCGCCCATCTGGTGGCGCTGCCAGGCAACGCCGTGCTCCTGGCCACTCTCATTCGAGCGGCGCAGCGCTTCAACGCCATGCCGCTGCGTGTCTGCCTGACGGCGGCAACGGTCATCGCGACACCATCGGGCGCCGCCGTTTCCGCCGCCACGGCGCTCGGCGAACATGACAGTGCGCCGGCCACCGCGCGGGCGGAGGGCGCGCCCTGCATGTCCCGCGAGGGCCTGCGCAGCCTCAGCGCATGGCCCGCCACAACGCTGTTGACGCCGCTCGACATCGGCTCGCACATGCTCGCCTTCACCCATCACAGCGTCATCACCACGGGGCATCACCGCAATATCACCGGTACGAAAATTGCGGTCGAAGCGTTCACGGCTCCGCCCGATGCGGCCCGAGCTATCGTGGCCGGGAGCGGCGCACGCTACCTCGCCTTCTGTGCCGGCGAGAACGAAGTGGACCACTACCGTCGGCTCTATCCGAAAGGCCTGATGGCCGCGCTCGTCGCAGGGCACACGCCGGACTGGCTGGAGCCCGTGCCGATGCGCTCAGGCGAAGTCATCAAGGTCTATCGGATCGCCGGCGCGGCCGCCGGCGCTCAGTCCTGACAGGCAGGTCAGCTCAGGCAGGCACGAATTTGAGGGAAACGCCGTTCATGCAGTAGCGCAGGCCGGTGGGCGGCGGGCCATCCTTGAACACATGACCGTGGTGGCCGCCACAGCGGGCGCAATGCACTTCGGTGCGGGGAAAGCCCAATTCATGATCGGTCATCGTCCCGACCGCCTTGGGCAATGGCCGCCAGAAGCTGGGCCAACCCGTATGGCTCTCGAACTTGGTGCTGGAATCATAAAGCTTATGGCCGCAGCCGACGCAGTGGAAGGTGCCCTTGCGGTGCTCGTTATTGAGCGGCGAGCTGTACGGCCGCTCGGTCGCCGCCTCGCGCAGCGACGCATATTGCACGGGCGTGAGGCGCTTGCGCCATTCGGCCTCGCTCAACTGAAACGGGGCTTTGGGCCGCTTGGCCGGCGCAGCCGCGCGCCCAAGTCCCGAAACAGCGGTCAACGCGAGCATGGCGCCGCCACTGAGCAGGGTTCGCCGATCGAAAGCCATCGTCACCTCCTAGACTTACAGACTCCGTTATCTCCTCGATATGGGGGGACAGCCCGATATAGGTTGTCTTTTGCTATTCGTCCAAATCGTTTCGCTCGGGCGGGGACGGCGCGGAGTCCACGCCGTCCCGGGCCGCGATGTCAGGGCTGGGTGACCCGGGTGATGCGCAGCACACGCTCGTGCCCGCTGCGGTCCGGCCAGACGATCGACTGCGATTCGCGCAGGCCGATGAGCCCGGCGCCAATCAGCGTGAGGATGGAAATCTTGCCGGCGGAGATGTCGGCGTCCTTGGGATAGACGAGTTGGACCGAACGCTCCGCGCCGCTCGCTTCGTCCGTGAAGGACACTGTCGACCGCATCGTTACGACATCGGCCGGGACGCGTTCCGCGGTGTGGATAGTAGCGCGCGAAATTTCATCGAGCAAAAGCTCGCTCACCTCGGGCAGCCGATCCTCGACGCCAAGCGCCAGGCTGGTCAGCGCGTCGGCCTCGCTGTCGATCATGTGGACGGGCGGCCGGCGGCCACTCTTGCTGCGTGTCATGGTGCGGCATTCCCTTCTTGAAGACCTGGGTTCGCCGCGCTGCAATCGCTGGCGAATGAAAATATAATGCTGTGTGGATTTTGACGATGTTCCGGCCCCGGGCACGGGGCTGAGCGCACCGGTCCCGGGGCTATAGGCCCAGGAGAAGTCGCCCCGTCCAACGGCGCATCGGGAAAAGGATGAACGGCTTTACCATTGTATCAAGCTGTCATCTGCGCGGACGCAAGTCAATCGCCGGGATGCTCCGGGGATGCCCCACGGGGCGAATCGCTGCTATTTCGCGCGCAGAAGCCGCGTGCACGCCTGCCAATCCATGTCCGCCCCGGCTCCGGTACGCGCGTCGACATGGGTAACGACCGGCTCGCGCCCGGCTGCGGGTGCGTAGAGATAGGCATCGAGGATGCACTGGCTGTTGGCGAATTGCAGCTTGCGGGCGACGGGATCGCGAATATCCAGTCGCGGTTCGCCGAACAGGCGACGCAAGCCCCGCGCATCCGCCCCCATGACGCCACTGGGCTCCGGCCGGCTCGCTGGCGTGAAGCCGACCGCTGGCGGAGCGGCCTGGGGGATCACGGCGCCGCCGCACCCGGCCAGAGCCGACAGCAGCGCCAGCGGTATCAAGCCCCGCATCATGCCTGCTTCGTTGCTCGCGCGTGAAACATGTGGGTCGCCATAGCCACGCCGAGCACCGGCGCAAGGAGGTTTACGACGGGGGGAAGAAACAGGAGCGCCGAAGCGAAACCAAGCTGCCAGCGTGCGATGGTCGTAAAGCGCGGTGCCGCCGGATGGCGCGCTTCGATCAGTTCGGCCAGGTCGCGCCCGAGCAGATAGGCGTTGAGGGTCAGGAACAGCAGCGGCGGACCAACGGCGGTGGCCAACAGCAGCAGATAGGCCGGCAGTGCGACCAGGTTCCAGCCGAGCGCGCGCAACGTGGAACGGATCGCCATCCGCAGTTCTACCGCCAGCGGCACGGCCCGCGCGGCGGCGAGACGTGCGGGATAGCTCGCCTGCTCGACCGCCGCGACGATGCGGTCGGCATGGACTCCGACGATCGCCATGGCGATAACGCGGAACAGCAGCCACACGCCGACGATGATGATCAGCGTCGAGAGCAAGGCACCACCCACGCCGTCGGCCTGGCTCCAACCGAGCGCGGTGAGCAGCCAGTGCAGGCCGTACCAGAGGCCAATGCCCAACAGGGCGAGGGCGAGCAGCGTGAGCCACAGCGTGCGCCAGAGCACCGCCTGCACGCCCGGCAGGCCGATCTGCGCGAGCGCGCGCAGGAAGGCTGCGGCGATCATGGGATCGTGCCTCGGCCACGGGCGGCGCTCGGCTCGTCCATGGCGGTCTTAACGTTCATTGCTGATGGGACCGGCCAACCATGCCGCCGGTCACGCGCGGGGCCCGGCAACGGCCCATGGCGCGCAGAAACGTCATGCCGACCGGCTCTCTCCGAATGCGGAATCGGGCGTCACGCGCCCGGCCCGCCACCCGGCCACCCTCCATGCGCGCCCTCGGCGAGCAACCAGCAGCGGATCGCGCTGGCCAGATTGGGGGGATCGGCGGCGGCAATCCGTTCCGCGTCGATCCGGGCCACGAGGGCACTCAGCGGCAGGCCGTCTTCCCGTGCCCGCGCCTCCAACGTCTGCCAGAACAGCGGTTCCAGGCTGATCGAAGTTTGATGCCCCGCGATGGTCATGCTGCGCTTGACGGGCGGTGCGTAGCGGGGCGGCTGAACCGTGTCCATCGACTGCATGGCTCCGCCGCCTTCGCCGCTCAATACATGTGCTGGCCGCCGTTGATCGACAGGGTCGATCCCGTCACGAACCCAGCATCCTCGCTGCACAGGAAGGCGACGCCGCGCGCAATCTCGTGCGCCTGGCCGAGCCGGCCGACCGGAATGCGCGCGACGATCTTATCCAGCACCTGCGACGGCACGGCGGCGACCATGTCGGTATCAATATACCCGGGCGCGACGGCATTCACGGTGACACCATATTTGGCGCCTTCCTGTGCCAGCGCCTTGGTGAAGCCGTGGATGCCGGACTTGGCGGCGGCATAGTTGACCTGGCCATATTGGCCGGCCTGGCCATTGATCGAACCGATGTTGACGATGCGCCCCCAGCCACGCTCGCGCATGCCAGGAAAAGTCGCCTTGGCCATGTTGAAGCAGCCGCCGAGGTTGATGCGCATCACCTCATTCCAATCCTCGAAGCTCATCTTGGCCAGCACGCCGTCGCGGGTGATGCCGGCATTGTTGACGACGATGTCCACAGGGCCGAGGTCCGCTGCGACCTGCGCACAGCCCTCCAGACACGCCTCATGGTCGCCGACATCCCACTTGTAGGCGGCGATGCCGGTGGCATCGGTGAATGCCTGCGCTTTCTCGACATTTCCGGCATAGTTGGCGGCCACTGTATAACCCATTTCCCGCAGCGCGAGGCTGATTGCCTCGCCGATGCCACGCGTTCCACCCGTTACGATTGCCACTCTGCTCATCGGGGCACCTCCCACTCGAGTTACCGCCCGGCCGCCCCGGACGGCTGCAACTCTACCCAACCGGAGAGTTCCCGGCCGAGCAGCGCATCATAGAGTCGGATAGCCTCCGCCTCGGCGTTTAGACAGGGCAAAAAGGCAAACTCCCGCCCGCCTGCGGCGAGAAATGTGTCGCGGCCGCGCAAAGCGATTTCCTCCAGCGTCTCCAGACAATCCGCTGAGAAGCCGGGTGTCACCACGGCGACCGATCCAACCCCCTCGCCCGGCAGCGCGGCAAGCCTCGCGTCCGTCGCCGGCTCCAGCCATCTGGCGCGGCCGAAGCGGGACTGGAACGTCACCATGACGTCACGCCCCAGTGCCGCGCCGAGCAGCCGCGCCGTTTCCCGGCACTGGTCATGATAGGGGTCGCCGAGCGTACGGGTGCGCTCCGGCATGCCGTGGAAACTGGCGACGATCCGCTCGGGCTGGAACGGCAATTCCGCCAGCTGCGCCTCGATCCGCGCGCGCAGCGCCGCGACATAGAGCGGATCGGAATAGTATGCAGGGAGCAGCCGGATCGCGGGCTGACGGCGCATCCTCGCGAGCGCTGAACCGACCGCATCGAGCGCGCTGGCCGTCGTCGCGCCGCAATATTGCGGATAGAGCGGGGCGATGAGGATGCGGTCATGGCCCTGCTCGGTGAGGGCAGCCAGACGATCGGCTATGGCGGGCGTGCCATACCGCATCGCCCAATCGACGGTGACGCGATCGCCCCATGCGGCTTGCAAGGCGACTGCCGTATCGGCGGTAATGACAGCGAGTGGCGAGCCGCGCTCCGTCCAGACCTGTTGGTAGGCGTGCGCCGATTTCTTGGGCCGCGTGTTGAGGATGATGCCGCGCAGGATCGGCTGCCAGACCAGCGCCGGAATCTCGACCACCCGCGGATCGGAGAGAAACTCGCGGAGATAGCGCTTCACCGCCTCCGGCGTCGGCGCCTCCGGCGTGCCGAGATTGACAAGGAGGACGGCAACCCGCCCCTCCGCCGCGCCCGTCATGCCGGCGCCTCCACGAGCGGCAGGCGGCGGTAGCGCTTGCCGGTGATGGTCGCGAGTGCGCTGGCCAGCGCCGGCGCAACGGCGGGTACGCCGATCTCGCTGAAGCCGACGATGCCGCCGCCCGGATTATCGACCAACTCGACCACAATCTCTCCCACATCAGCCATGCGCGGCAGTCCATAATCCCCCAGCCGCATCCCGACCGGCAGGGAATTCTGATAACGCGGCGCGGCACCCAGCGCCATGGCGAGGCCGAAGACGAGCCCCCCCTCAATCTGCTGGCGGGCGATATCGGGATTGACCGGCGCACCGATATCGGCCGCCGCGACCATCCGCCGCACCGCCACCTTGCCCTGCGCGAAACCAGCCTCGACCAGCACGGCGATGAAACCGCCGCGCATCGCGTGGCAGGCGATGCCCTGGCCGGACCCGCGCACGCCGCCTTGCCAGCCGCCCAGCGTCGCCACCGTCGTCAGGCATTGGGCGAGGCGGGGATGACCACCGAGCATCTGGATACGGAATGACAGCGGCTCGACACCGGCAACGAGCGCCAGCTCGTCAATGAAACTTTCCGTGAAGAAGGCGCCGTAGCTATCGGCATTGCTGCGCCAGCGGCCAGCCGGCAGCGCTAGATCGGCGGGATAATGGTCTACCGCGAAATGGGGGATGGCATAGGGTACATCCATGCCCGAAACAGCCAGCGGATCGGTCTGCGCAGCCGATTTGGCCAGCGCCTCCGCCCGGCTTTCGCCCCCGCCGACGCGGCGCCTGAGCTGCGCCAAGGCGGCGGGCACGGCGACCTTGGCCGACCAGCCCTGCACCAGGCCACCCCGGCCGAGCCGAGCCGCCATGCGCGCCTTGGCCGGCGGACGCGGGCAATCGCGAATGATATCCTCCGAGCGTGACCACATGAGTTGCACCGGCGCCTTGGCGGCGCGGGCGATCAAGGCAGCCTGCACACCGGCCTCCACCTCCATCTTGATGCCAAACGAACCGCCGGCGAACAGCGGATAGACGGTGACCGTGCTCTCGCTCACATCCAGCGCGCGAGCGACCGCCTGCCGCGCGAGGACCGGCGCCTGGGTCGGCATCCACAGCTCCACGTCGCCATCACGCACCCGCGCTGTGGCTGCCATCGGCTCCAGCGCGAGATGCAGCGCGGGCGCCACGCTGTAGTCCGCGCGCACGATCCGCGCTCCATCGAACACCGAGGCCAGATCCCCCCGGCTGAAGAAGCGCTCGCCCGCATCGCCATCGAACGCGGCATCGAGCGCGGTATCGATCGCGGCATCGTCCAGCGCCGGGCCGGCAAGGGCAAACACCGGATCGAGCCGGCCCAGCGCCTGATTGGCGGCCCACCAGTTGCGCGCCGTGACCGCGACCCAGCCGGCCTCACGCACAATGCCGATCATACCCGGCACCTTGCGCGCCGCCGCCTCATTCAGGGATGCGAGCCCGGCTGCGTTGACGGGCCCCTGACGGATGGCGGCGAAGATCATGTCCGGCAGGCGAATGTCCGCCGCGTAGTTGGCCGATCCGTCGATCTTGGCCGGCACGTCCAGCCGCTGGAGATCGCGGCCGACCAGCCGATCATCGCGCGAATCCGGCCGATAGGGGAGCGCCGCCGGCAGATCGAAGGTGGCGGCGGCCTGCGCCAACTCCCCGATGCGCGCCTTGTTGGTACCATCGCTGACGATGCCCCCGGCAATGTCGCAACTTTCCCACGCAACGCCCCAGCGCGCGGCAGCCGACTTGCACAGCAGCACCCGCGCCGCCGCGCCCGCAGCCCGCAAATCGTCGGCGAAAGCGGGCAACGAGGTGGACCCACCGGTGAGCATCAACGTCGAGCGACGCGCCTGCTCGTCGCTGAGCCGGTCGCCCCACTCACCGAGAGCGCGACGGACCGGTCCGTCGAACCATTCACGGGCAAGCAGGCGGTTCGCATAAAGCGGGCCGGGCGGTGCCGGTTGCACGCCAACCGTGCGCCAATCCGCCCCCAGTTCATCCGCGACGACCTGCGCGAACAGGGTGAACGCCCCCTGCCCCAGCTCGGCCTGCGGCACGACGACGACGACCTGCCCCGTGCGGTCGATCTTGACGAAGGCGCCGAACGCCGTTTCACCCTCGGCCGCATCAGCCTGCTGGTCATAGCGGCGCGGCCACAACGCCCAGGCGAGGGCCAGCCCGCCGCCCGCTGCCGCGCCGGTGAGCAATGTCCGCCGGCTGAGGCGCAGCCCGCCCTCGCCCATCTCGTTCCCGTCCCGAACCGGGGCGTCAGCCAATCGCAGCCCCTGTCGGACGATCGGGCCGCCCCTGATTGTCCAGCCAGCGCGCCACGCGCTCGGCGATGGCGCGGAAGGGCTGGCCCGCCGTGCCGTCCTGCGCAGCCGGCGGTGTGCCGGCATCCGACGCGATGCGAACCGCCATGTCGAGCGGCACGCGGCCGAGGAACGCCAGGCCCAGTTGCTCGGCGCTTGCCTCTGCCCCGCCGGTGCCGAACGGATCCGACACGCCACCGCAGTGCGGGCAGACATATCCGGCCATGTTCTCGACCATCCCGATGACCGGCACCTTGGCCTGATCGAAGAAGCTGATCGCGCGGGTCGCATCAATCAGCGCGAGATCCTGCGGGGTGGAAATGATGACCGCGCCGACCGGCTTGTAGCGCTGGATCATGGTGAGTTGCACGTCGCCCGTGCCGGGCGGCAGATCGACAACGAGCAGATCGGTGCCGGTCCAATCTGCGTCGATAAGCTGACCGAGCGCGCTGCTCACCATCGGCCCGCGCCACGCGATCGCCTGCCCCGGATTGGCGAGGTGCCCCATGGAGAGCATGGGAATGCCGAGTGCATTGGGCACCGGGATGAGCCGCTTGCCCTGCGCCTCCGGCTTGACGCCCTCGCTCGCCAGCAGGCGCGGCAGAGAGGGGCCGTAGATATCCGCGTCGACCATCCCGACACGCTTGCCAAGTCGCTTGAGAGCAATGGCGAGGTTGACCGCCAGCGTCGACTTGCCGACGCCGCCCTTGCCCGAGCCGACGGCGATGATCCTGGGCCGCCCGGCGCGCTCGGCGGTCATCGCGATGCGCACATCGGCCACGCCGGGATGATCCTTGCCGGCCTGGATGATGCTGGCCTCCAGCGCGTCGCGCGCCGCCGCGTCCAGCCCGCCCACGTCGAGTACCAGCGTGAGGATATTCCCCTTCATGCGCACACCGCTGGCACGGCCCTGCGCCAACGCGCCGATCTGCTCGGCCAGCGCTGCGTCGATTGTCCATCCGTCCGTCATAAGCCGGGCTCTAGAGCGTTCCGCGCGCGAGCGCAAAGCATCCTGGGGTGGATTTTGTGATAAACTCCCGGAATAATACGCGCGGGCGCGTGCAATTTACGCTAGCGCCCTGTATTTCCTGAACCACCGTACCTATAGAAAGCGCCATGGATATGGAGATGACGCATCGCCCCGGCCCCGCCTCGGCGATGAGCGAAGGTGGCCCCTGGGGCAGCCGGGACGACGAACCCGCTGGGAACAAGGGCAATGAGGGCCCGCGCAACCCGTGGACCCCGCCGTCGCGCGACGAGCCGGGCAATCGCGGCGGTCCGCGCGGGCCGAGCGTGATCGACGAGCTGTTGCGCCGCGCGCGCGAAGGCTTCGGCGGCGGCTTGCCGCAGCGGCCGGGCGGCCGTTCGATCTGGCCCTATCTACTGGGCGGCGTGGCACTGATCTGGGTAGGCAGCACCAGCTTCCACCGGATCGGGCCGCAGGAGCGCGGCGTGGTCTCGCAGCTCGGTTCCTACAGCCGCACGCTCACCCCAGGCCTTAAATGGACACTGCCAGCGCCGCTGGAGACGGTGAGCGTGATCGACGTGGAGGAAATCCGCACCATCGATCTCGGCTCGGCCGGCGAAGAATCCGAGAAACTGGTGCTGACCGGCGACCAGAATATCATCAACCTCGGTTATTCGGTGCGCTGGAATATCCGCGACCCGCAGCAATACAGCTTCCAGATCGCCGACCCGGACCAGACCATCGCCGCCGTTGCCGAATCGGCGATGCGCGCGGTGATCGCCACCGTCTCGCTGCAGGATGCACTCGGCGCCGGGCGCAACGCCATCGAGGCGCAGGTGCAGGAGCGCATGCAGGATATTCTCGACGGCTATGGCGCGGGCGTCCGCATCCAGGGCGTCGCGATCAAGCAGGCTGACCCGCCAGACGCGGTCAACGATGCCTTCAAGGAAGTGAGCGCCGCACAGCAGGCGGCCGAGACCTATCTCAACCAGGCGCAGGCTTACGCCCAGCAGCTCGCCGCCCAGTCGCAGGGCGAATCGGCCGCGTTCGACAAGGTGTACGAGCAGTATCGCCTCGCCCCCGAGGTGACACGGCGCCGCATGTATTACGAAGCCATGGAGAAGGTGCTCTCCGGCGTGAACAAGACGATTATCGATACCAACAATGTGACGCCCTATCTGCCGTTGCCGGCAGTGCGGCCCGCGCCGCGCGCGGAGACGACGACAGTCGAACCGGCAGCCCGTCAGCAGGGAGGCGGGCGATGAGCTTTTCGCTGCGCAACCCCATTGTGCTGGCGGTGCTCGCCACGATCGGTCTCATCCTGATCGGCAGCACCTTCGCCATCGTACCGGAGACGAAGCAGGCGGTCGTGCTGCGCTTCGGCAACCCGGTGCGGATCTACAACAGCTACAAGCCCAACGAAACATTCGGCCACACCGGTGCGGGGATCAAGATCCGCATGCCGTTCCTCGACCAGGTCGTCTGGATCGACAAGCGCATCCAGTCGGTGGCGATGGAGCGCCAGCAAGTGCTCTCCACCGATCAGCTCCGGCTGCAGGTGGACGCCTTTGCCCGCTATCGCATCGTCGACCCCCGGCGCATGTATATCTCGGCCGGTAGCGAGGAGCGGGTAGCCGACGCGCTGCGACCGATCCTCGGCTCGGCGCTGCGCAACGAACTGGGCAAACGCCGGTTCGACATGCTGCTCAGCCCCGAGCGCGGCGAGGTGATGAACAATATCAGCCACAGCCTCAACCGCGTCGCCCGCCAATATGGCGCGCAGGTGATCGACGTGCGGATCATGCGTGCCGATCTGCCGGATGGCACCCCGCTGCAAAGCGCCTTCCAGCGGATGCGCACCGCGCGCGAGCAGGAGGCGCTGACGATCCGCGCGGAAGGCGCCAAGCGCGCGCAGATCATCCGGGCTCAGGCGGATGCAGACGCCGCCAAAATCTATGCCGCGAGCTTTGGCAAGGATCCGCAGTTCTACGACTTCTACCGCGCCATGCAGTCCTACCGGACCAGCTTCGCGCCGGACAACAACGGAGAGACGTCGGCGGTCCTCTCCACGGATAACGATTATCTCCGCCAATTCCGGGGGCGTTGAGACATGATGAGGCCGTCACTGAAACGAGGTGACGGCCTCATTCAATGCCGGTTAATCCGGACCGAGCCATGGCGGGGCGGGTATTGCCCGATCACGGCAAGGTTTGGACCCGGGGGCGCCGCTAACAAGGCTTGAATTGAGAGGAAGGTTTTTCGTGCGCTACGCTTACGCAATCACCGCAGCCCTGCTTCTCGGGGGAACCACCCTCGCCCTGACATCCCACTCCACCAGCGTGGTTGCCCAGACCGCCCAGAATGAAGGCATGGCGGCCGCGCCACGCGGGGCGCCGGGCAGTTTCGCCGACATGGTGCAGCGCCTGCAGCCCGCCGTGGTCAACATCTCCACCAAACAGCGCGTGCAGGTGCAGAACCCCTTTGCCGGCACGCCGTTCGGCGGCCTGTTCGGCTTCGGAGACGAGGGCCCGGGCGGCCAGCCGCAGACACGGCGCGCGCAATCGCTCGGGTCGGGCTTCATCATCTCCGCCGACGGCTACATCGTGACCAACAATCACGTGGTGGCGCCGGGCGCGCGCGGGGCGACCGTTGATTCGATCACCGTCACGCTGCCCGACCGCACCGAATATGAAGCCAAGCTGGTCGGCAACGATCCGCGTTCCGACCTCGCGGTGCTCAAGATCACGGCCAGCAAGCCGCTGCCCTTCGTCAAGTTTGGCGATTCGACCAAGGCGCGGGTCGGCGACTGGGTGGTCGCGATCGGCAATCCCTTTGGCCTGAACAGCACCGTAACGGCCGGCATTATTTCGGCCGTGCACCGCAATGCCGGCGGGGGCGCGGACCGCTTCATCCAGACCGACGCGTCGATCAACCAGGGCAACAGCGGCGGCCCGATGTTCGACATGAACGGCAATGTGATCGGCATCAATTCGCAGATCCTCTCGCCGACCGGCGGCAATGTCGGCATCGGCTTCGCCATCCCCTCCGAGGAAGCGGTTCCGGTCATCGAAACGCTGCGCAAGGGCGAGAGCGTCAAGCGCGGCTATCTCGGCATCCAGATCAGCCAACTCTCCGACGACCTGGCCGAATCGCTGGGCCTGCCGAAGAATCGCGGCGAGTTCGTCCAGTCGGTCGAGCCGGGCAAGAACGCCGACAAGGCCGGCATCAAGGCCGGCGACGTGATCGTGAAGATCAACGGCCAGGACGTGACGCCGGACAACACGCTCTCCTATATCGTCTCCGGTCTACCGGTGGGCTCGGCCGTCCCGATCGAGCTCATCCGCAACGGCAAGCGCATGACCCTCCGCGCCCAGGTCGGCGAGCGACCACCTGAGCAGGAACTGGCCAACAGCTTCAGCCCGTCACCGAATGACGATTTCTCCGATCAGGATCCGCAGAGCGCCAGGCAGGCCGCCCAGCAACTCCTTGGCCTCGCCGTACAACCGTTGACCCCGGTTATCGCACGGCAGGTGGGCGTGCCGCCGGAGACCAAGGGGGTGGTCATCGCCGCCGTCGATCCCTCGACCGATGCAGGCTCCAAGGGGCTGCGCCGTGGCGACGTCATCCTGCTCGCCAATGGTCAACCGGTTCTCAGCGATGCAGACCTCGGCAAGGCAGCGCAGGCAGCGAGAGACAGCAACCGCAACGCGGTGCTGCTGCAGGTCCTGCGGCGCGGCAGCCCGGCGACCTTCCTCGCCGTTCGTCTGCGCGGTAAATAAAGGGTAGCCGACCGACAGGCCGGTTCTCTGGGAAGGGCGCGGAATCCGCGCCCTTTTCCTTGGAAGCCGCCGGCTCGCCGATCGAGCGATCCAGCGCAGCGAGGCCATGGCCGCTCTCGAGGCCTGATCGGCGACCTGAGCCATGGGGCCGGCCGTTGCCATCAATGCAGAGACCGCTTGCGAGATTGGCGCTCTTTTCTTCCTACCGGCGTGTAGCTAGAATCTGGCGTAACCAGTGGAAGGATGCCGCATGAGCGACGATAACGCCATCTTCATCGGGCTTGGCAACGGCCAGCCCCAAAAGCTCGTGCTGCGTCGTGCCAACCGCCACGGGCTGATCGCAGGCGCAACGGGCACCGGCAAGACGGTGACGCTGCAGGGACTGGCGGAAAGCTTTTCCGCGCACGGCGTGCCGGTGTTCCTCGCCGACGTGAAGGGCGACCTCTCCGGCATCGCCATGGCCGGATCGCCCACCGCCAAGAATGCCGACAAGCTGATTGCCCGCGCCAAGGAGATCGGCCTGGAGGATTATGCCTTCTCCGACAATCCCGCCATTTTCTGGGACCTCTACGGTGAACAGGGTCATCCGATCCGCACCACCATCTCCGAGATGGGGCCGCTGCTGCTTGCGCGGCTGATGGGCCTGAACGAGACGCAGGAGGGCGTGCTCTCCATCGCCTTCCGCTACGCCGACGACGAGGGGCTGCTGCTCCTCAACCTCGACGACCTGCAGGCGATGCTGGCTTATTGTGCCCAGAATACCGACGCGCTCTCCGCGAAATACGGCAACGTCACCAAAGCGAGCGTGGGCACGATCCAGCGTCAGTTGCTCCAGCTGGATTCGCAGGGAGGCGGCAAGTTCTTCGGCGAACCGGCGCTCGATATCCACGACTTCCTGCATGTCGACGAGAAGGGGCGGGGCACCATCAACATCCTCGCCGCCGACAAGCTGATGCAGAGTCCCAAACTCTACGCGACGTTCCTGCTCTGGCTGCTCTCCGAGCTGTTCGAGACGCTGCCCGAGGTTGGTGACCCGGACAAGCCGGTGCTGGTCTTCTTCTTTGACGAGGCGCATCTGCTGTTCGACGACGCGCCCAAAGCCCTGACGGACAAGATCGAACAGGTGGTGCGGCTGATCCGCTCCAAGGGCGTGGGCGTCTATTTCGTCACACAGAATCCCATCGACATTCCGGAAGATGTGGCGGGGCAGCTCGGCAACCGCGTCCAGCATGCCCTCCGCGCCTTCACGCCGCGCGACCAGCGGGCCATCAAGGCGGCGGCGGAGACGTTCCGCATCAATCCAGACCTTGATGTTGCCACCGCGATCACCGAGCTGAAGGTGGGCGAAGCGCTGGTTTCATTACTGCAGGAAGATGGATCGCCGTCTATCGTGCAGCGGACGTTGATCGCGCCACCACGCTCGCGTGTGGGACCGCTGGAGCCCAAGGAGCGGGCGATCATTCAATCCATCTCGCCCTGTGCCGGCAAATATGACGACGAGATCGACCGCGAGTCAGCCGCGGAAATTCTTGAGGCGCGCGGCAAGGCGGCCTCCGCTGCGGCAGACGCCGCCAAGGCGCAAGCAGCGGCGGAGAAGGCGGCCGCCGAGCAGGCCAAGGTCGAAGCCAAGCAGCGCGAACAGCAATTGAAGGAGCAGGCGCGCGCTGAAGCGGCAGCCGCGCGTGCAGCCGCCAAGCCTACCACTATCGACCGGGCCATCCAGTCGGCCACCCGCTCGGCAGCCTCATCGGTTGGCCGACAGGTTGCCAATGAGATCGGCCGGGCCGTGCTCGGTGGATCGAGCCGCAAGGGCAGCAGCGGGCTGGTCGGCAAGCTGGTGCGTGGTGTGCTGGGCGGGCTGCTGAAATAGGGTCCGCGGGCTAACCGGCACAGAACGCATGACGACCGGTGGCGGCACCTTGCCGCGCCGGGCGGACCGTAGCCGCCAATATGGATTTAACTTCCCTTGCGGGCAGAGGACGTCGCGCCTTTGAGTTGGCGGGCGGCGTGATGGCGCCCAATCAATTCGGGGGATCTTGATGACCATGACGATTCGCGTCGCGGCCTGCGCGGCGCTGCTAGCCTGTTCCGCGAGTGCATCGGCCGGCTCCGCAGACCTTGTTTCCAACGCCGCCGGAGAGACAAGCGGGGCGGCAGCCGTCACCGCCGCAGTGCTCGTGCTTCCCGCCAACACCGAACTGACCCTGACGCCCAACAGCGACCTCTCGAGTAAATCCGTGCGTGAAGGCGATACGTTCCCGGTCAGCACCGTCTATGACGTGATGCAGGATGGCTACATCGTCATCCCCCGCGGTACGCGAGGGCAGGGCAAAGTCGCCTGGCGCACGGGAAAGGGGGCGTTCGGCAAGTCCGCCAAGATGGATCTCGCCTTCGAGTGGATCGAGGTTGGCGGGCGCCGCGTCGTCATCGAAGGCAAGCATCGGCAGGAGGGTAGCGGGAATACCGCCGCCACCGTCGGCACCGCCCTGGCGGCCGGCGTCTTCAGCGCCTTCGTGACCGGCAAATCAGCAACAGTGCCGCACGGGATGCAGCTCAAGGCGTTTACCGCCGAGCCGATCAGCTTTCAGCTTGCCAGACTGCCCCGTCAGGCACCAAACGCGCAGATTCTACCGGGCCAGAGTGGCCCAGCGCAAGGCACGACGCCTTTCGTCACAAGCATGAACGCGACCGATCATAATCAATAGCGGACAACAAGACTGCACCAGAATGGCGGAATCAACGGCGCCTGGTTCTCCGGCTCACCGGCGCGCCGACTATCCCCGTCCGCGATAACCCGGCACGCCCTGATCGGGCAGCCAGACGCCAGGCACCGGATCGCCTGACTGCCAGAACACGTCGATGGGGATACCACCGCGCGGATACCAGTAACCGCCGATCCGGAGCCATAATGGCTGCATCTCCGCGGTCAGGCGTTCGCCGATGCCGACCGTGCAATCCTCGTGGAAGGCGGCGTGGTTGCGAAAACTGCTGAGGAAGAGCTTGAGAGACTTGGACTCGACAATGGTCTCGCCCGGCACATAGTCGATGACCAGATGCGCGAAATCGGGCTGGCCGGTCACAGGGCAGAGCGAGGTGAATTCCGGCGCGGTGAAACGCACCAGATAGGGCCGGCCCGGGCGGGGATTGGCGACATAATCGAGGACTGCCACGTCCGGGCTGGCGGGGAGGCCGCTGGTCTGGCCGAGATGCTTGAGTGTCATGCCTGTGCCCTTAATATGAATCGACGCGCGCGCGAACCCCTTGCGCGCGGCCATGAAAGGGCGGATGGCATCGGCCATGGACATACTCGTTTCCTGCGACTGGCTCGCCGGCGAACTGGGGGCCGACGACCTCCGCATCCTCGACGCCACCAGCTTCCTGCCCGGGACACCCCGCGACGCGCGGACGGACTATGAGGCAGCACATATCCCCGGCGCGCGGTTCCTCGACCTTTCGACCCTCAACGACCCCGGCGATCCGCGCCCGGCGACGGTGCCGACCAACGCGCAGTTCGCCGCACGCATGGCAGCGCTGGGCGTGGGGCGGGACGACCGCATCATCGTCTATGACAACAGCCCGCTGGTGAGCGCCGGCCGCGCCTGGTGGCTGCTGCGGACCTTCGGCGCGCGCAACGTGGCGATACTCGATGGTGGCATGCAACGCTGGCTCGCCGAGGGGCGACCGACCGAAAGCGGCGCGGACGGCGGCAAGGCGACGGGCGCATCCGGTTCCGCCGCGTTCGCAGCCGAGCGGGATGACAGCGCCATCGCCAGCAAGGCGGACGTACTCGCGAATCTGACAAGTTGCGCGGCGCAAGTGCTCGATGCGCGGGGCAGCAAGCGCTTCTCCGGCGAGGATCCCGAGCCGCGCGCCGGCATGGCGTCCGGCCATATCCCCGGCTCTATCAACCTGCCGTTCGGCCAGTTGCTCGACGAGAGCGGGCGGTGGAAACGCGGCGAGGCACTGCGCGAAAGCTTCCGCGCGGCCGGGGCCGATCTCGACCGGCCGCTCATCATGTCCTGCGGCAGCGGGGTGACGGCGTGCAACCTGCTGTTCGGCGCGGCACTACTCGGCAAGCAGGACGTCACCATCTACGATGGAAGCTGGTCCGAATGGGGCGCCGACCCGGAAACCCCCAAGGCGACGGGCGCCGCATGAGCCGGAAGGAGGACGACAAGGCGCAACAGCGCGCCCCCGCCACGCGGCTCGTGCAGGCCGGCCGGCGGGCGGAATGGACTGGCATGCCGGGGCAGCCGGGCGGCATCGTCAACCCGCCAGTGTGGCGCGCTTCAACCATTCTCTATGAGGATGTCGCGCATCTGCGCGGCGCCTCAATGGGTGAGCAGCACAAGCTCTATTATGGCCGGCGGGGCGCACCCACGGGCTGGTCGCTCGCCGAGGCGATCACCCAGATGGAGCCGGAAGCCGAGGGAACGATGCTCTACCCTTCCGGTGTGGCGGCGATCATGGGCGCGATGCTGGCGGTGCTGCGGCCGGGCGACGAGTTCCTCATGGTCGACAGCGCCTATGGCCCCAGCCGCTCACTGTGCGAGGGACTCCTGCGCGAATTGGGCGTGACGACGCTCTATTATGATCCGCTGATCGGCGCAGATATCGCGGCGCTGTGCACCGAGCGGACGCGGGCGATCTTCATGGAAAGCCCCGGCAGCCTCACCTTCGAGGTGCAGGACGTGCCCGCCATCGTCGCCGTGGCGCGCGAGCGCGGCATCGTCACCATGATCGACAATACCTGGGCGACGCCGCTGCTATTGCCCGCGCTGGGCCTGGGCGTGGATATCTCCATCCTCGCCTGCACCAAATATATCGTCGGCCATAGCGACGTCATGATGGGCTCGGTCACCGCCAATGCGGCGCTGTGGAACACGGTGCGCAACCGCGCCCATATGCTCGGGCAGATGGCGAGCCCGGATGATGCCTGGCTGGCGCTGCGCGGCCTGCGCACACTCGACGTGCGCCTGCGGCGGCAGGGCGAAAGCGCGCTGGCGCTTGCGCAATGGCTGGAGGCGCGGCCGGAGGTGGCAAGCGTGCTCCACCCGGCGCTGCCCGCCTGCCCCGGCCATGACGCTTGGGCGCGCGACTTCACCGGCGCAGCAGGCCTGTTCGCCTTCGAGCTGGCCGGCGGCGGCGAGGCGGAGCGCGCGAGGCTGATCGACAGCCTCGCCCTGTTTGGCATTGGCTATAGCTGGGGCGGGTTCGAGAGCCTGGCTCTGCCAGTCGACCCCGCTAACCTGCGTACCGCGACACGCTGGGAGAACCGCGGGCCGCTTGTGCGGATCAATGTTGGACTGGAGGCCGTGGATGACCTCATCGCCGATGTCGATCAGGCACTCGCCCGGTGGCGCGCGGCGATGGCGGGCTGAAGGGCCCTCGCACGCGCAGCAACTGGGAATAACGGGCGCGGCCAACGACGGCTTCACGAGGTCCATTCGCAGGATGTCGGCCGTTGCAAGGGCGCAACAGATTTGCGCGGCGCAGCAGACATGATCGCTTTTTTTGCTTGTGCACCGCACAAAGCATCTGCATCCTGCTCGTGGTTTTCGAACAGGCCGCCAACCGCTTTCGCGGATATGAAGCAGCCGGCGAAACCGCAGGCAGGGACGAAACGCATCCTCCATCTCTTTCTAGGGAGACGCTTCATGCGCACGTCCATACTCGGCCTTTCGGCCATCGGGTTCCTGATTTCCGCTCAACCTGCTCTTGCGCAGGACGAGGCGGGAGCCGGCCCCGTCAGCATCAGCGGTTCGGTCGGCCTCGTCTCCGACTATCGCTTCCGCGGCTTCTCGCAAACCGGCAAGGACCCGGCGGTGCAGGGCGGTATCACGGTGACCAGCGACACCGGCCTCTACGCCGGAACCTGGGCATCAAGCCTGAACCTGCCGGGTAGCGACCTGGGCAGCGAGATCGACCTGTTCGCCGGCTACTCGACCAAGGTGGCCGAGGGTGTCACCGTCGACGCGGGTTTGCTCTACTATCTCTACCCCAAGCACAAATCGGTGACCGGGCCGATCGATACCGATTTCTTCGAGCCCTACATCAATGTGACCGGCGAGATTGGCCCACTGACGCTGAAGGTCGGCGCCAACTATGCGTGGGATCAGAGCGCGCTGGGCAAGGAGAGCGCCATCTATCTGCATGCCGAGCCATCGGTCGGCCTGCCCGGCACGCCGCTCAGCCTCAACGGGCATATCGGCTACGCCAAGAGCAACAGCTTTCTCGGCGGCGTGGACGGCAAGGTGTGGGACTGGTCGCTCGGTGCCACCGCAAGCTACCGGATGCTGACCTTTGGTGTCTCCTACGTCGATACGGATGAGCCCAGCGCCATCTTCGGCTCCGACGCCGGCGTGGTGTTCTCGCTGACCGCAAGCTTCTGATATCACTGCCAACCAGTCAGGCGATGTAGGCGCACCTACGTCGCCTGACGCACCACGTGCATGCACTTCATTTGCAGCAAATGACCGCCGCCATGCTGCTCAATGCGTTGTTCGCTGGTCGTGGTTCTCGGCGTGCTCGCCATTCCGCTTGGCCTGATCCTGCTGGCGCTTGCCCATGGGCACAAGGGCGCGCGATGGCTCTGGCGTAAGCTGGCACCGGAACCGGACGAAGGGTAAGCCGGTTCAGCCCTCCGGCGCGCGACGGGCTGTGAGAATCGTCACCGGTGGTTCGAGCATCTGGCCTTTCATGACGCCGTCGCCCTTGGTGGGGCTGCGCGGCGCGCTCCAGATCGCGCGGATCACCTCCATGCCGCTGGTCACGCGGGCGAAAGCGGCATAGCCGGGCGCGTCTTCGGTTGCATCGAAGCCTTTCTGGTCCCCGACCATGATGAAGAAATCCCCGGTGGCGGTGCCGGGGCCCGCCTGTGCCATGGAGATAACCCCGTCAGTGTGACTGAGGCCGGTTTGGCTGGTCGACTCGTGGGCAATGGGTTTCAGGATACGCTTGGGATCGTTCTGTGTGCCGCCCTGAATGAAGCCGCCGAACTGCTCGTCATCAAATTTGAACGAACGGTAGAAGGTGGTCCCGTCCAACCGCTTCTGATCGACATAGCGCAGGAAATTGGCCGCCGTGATGGGCGCCCGCTCCACCTCGACCGCGATGGTGACGGCACCAAGGCTCGTGGTGAGCAGGACCGGCACTGTCCTGGGCACAGGCTTGGCTGCCTCCGCTGGCACGCTTGCTTCCGGCGGAACTGGGGCTTGCGGCGCGCTCGCCTGCTCCTGAGCGTAAAGTGACGGCGCGCAGAGGAGGATCGCGGTCAACACGACGGCGAGCTGGGAGGGAAAGCGGCGTATCATGACGTCATGCTAAGGTCTGTGCGGGTTCTTGTGAACCGCATATGTGCCCTGCCTCTCGCCCCCGCTGGAGCGGTTGGCAGCGCGTTCAGCGCAAGAAACAGATGCGGCACGTCTCTCCCTCCATCGCTTCTCCGGCCTTGGTCTTGCCGGCGAGTTGCACTATGCAGCGCAAAAGCTCCGGGGAAAAGATTTGACGCTTGCCATGCTCGCGGCTGCCGCTGCCCAGCCCATCCAGTTCACTAGTCTCGGGCTCGATCCTGTCGCGATCTCCCTCGGCTTCTTCGACATCAAATGGTACAGCCTCGCCTATCTGGCCGGCATCCTGATCGGCTACTGGTACCTGACCGTCCTCATCCGCCAGCCAGGCGCGCCAATGGCGCGGCGCCATGCCGACGATTTCATCTTCTATGCCACGCTGGGCATCATCGTGGGGGGGCGGCTGGGCTATATTCTGTTCTACCAGCCCTCGATCCTCGAACGGCCGCTGGACATCTTCAAGCTATGGCAGGGCGGCATGTCGCTGCATGGCGGGACGATCGGCGTCATCGTCGCAATCTGGTGGATGACGCGACGGGAAAAGCTCTCCTTCCTGCGCGTGTGCGATTATGTCGCCTGCGTCGTCCCCTTCGGCCTGTTCTTCGGCCGGCTCGCCAATTTCGTGAATGGTGAACTGTGGGGCAAGGTGACGGACGTGCGCTGGGCTATCGTCTTTCCCGATGCCGGCCCACTGCCGCGGCATCCGAGCCAGCTCTACGAAGCCGTGCTGGAAGGACCGGTGCTCTTCGCCGTCCTCGCCTTCTTCTTCTGGAAGACCAAGGCACGCTACCATCCGGGCAAGCTGTTCGGGATCACTGCATTGGGCTATGGCGCGGCACGTTTCTTCGTCGAATATTATCGCGAGGCGGACGCCCAGTTGATGGACTTTGCGGAGCGCACCGGCTTGCACATGGGCCAGTGGCTGACCATCCCCATGCTGCTTCTCGGCCTTTACCTGGTGACAACGGCCAAAGGCCGGCGCACCCGCGTGGAGCCGATCGCCGGGACGGACAGTGTCGCCTGAGGCGGCGGGGGACGACCGGCCGCTCTCGCTCCACGATTTCATGGCTGCGGCCAACGCTGCCTACTACGGCTCGCGCGATCCGCTCGGGGCGGGCGGCGATTTCATCACCGCGCCGGAAATCAGCCAGATGTTCGGCGAGCTGATCGGCCTGTGGTTCGCTGACCTGGCGCTGCGTGCCGGCGCTGGCGCAACGGCTGCCTATGTCGAACTGGGACCGGGCCGGGGCACGCTCGCGGTCGATGCGTTGCGCGCCATGGCGAGAGCCGGGCTCGCCCCGCCCGTCCATTTCGTCGAGACCAGCACCGTGCTGCGCGAGGCACAACGCACAGCGGTGCCGCACGCGCACTGGCATGAGGATGTGCGGACTCTGCCCACCGACCGGCCGCTGATCATCATCGCGAACGAATTCTTCGATGCGCTGCCGATCCACCAATATCAGCGCACGGCGCGCGGCTGGCGCGAGCGCATGGTGGCGGGCGATCCCCCACGCCTGCTCCCGGGCGAGGTGGATTGCGCGGACGCAATCCCGATCCAGCTGGCCGATGCGCCGCTCGGCGCGATCGTCGAGCGCAATGAAGCCGGCGAAGCGGCGATGGCGGTGCTGGCCCGGCGCATCGCCGCGCAGGGCGGCGCGCTGCTCGTCATCGATTATGGCTATGAGGGCCCCGCCACAGGCGATACGCTCCAGGCCATGAAGGACCATCGCTACGCCGATCCGCTGGCCGAACCGGGCACGCGCGATCTCACCGCTCACGTCGATTTCGCCATGCTCGCAGCGGTGGGACGCGCCAACGGCCTGCGCCCCACGCCGTGCGTAGGCCAAGGCGCCTTCCTGATCGCGCTGGGTATCGACGCGCGTGCGGCCGCCCTCGCCCGCGCCAATCCTGCCCGCGCCGATGAGGTCGCGGGGGCGCGCGTGCGGCTGGTCGATCCGTCCGCCATGGGCACATTGTTCAAGGCGCTGGCACTGCGCCACACCGACTGGCCGCAACCGGCGGGCTTCGCATGAGCGTGGAGGTTCTGCGCGCGGCGGTGCTCGATGGCGTCCCACATGGTTTTCTCGGCCGGCGCGGTGGCGTCTCGACGGGCGTCCATGCCGGCCTCAATGTCGGGCTCGGTTCAGACGATGAGCGCGACGCGATCCTGCACAACCGCGATCTGGCGCGCGACGCCGTGCTGCCCGGATCCACGCTGGTCACGCTCCATCAAGTCCATTCCGCCGATGTCGTGACGGTGACCGCGCCAATTCCGCTGGACGCCCGCCCGCACGCCGACGCGCTGGTCACGAACCGCCCGGGCCTGTTGCTCGGCATCCTCGCCGCCGATTGCGTACCAATCCTCTTCGCCGACGCGATGCGCGGCGTCGTCGGCGCGGCCCATGCGGGCTGGAAGGGCGCGCTGGGCGGGGTAGCCGAGGCGACACTTGACGCCATGACGGCACTGGGCGCCGAGCGGGATGCCATCGCCTGCGCCATCGGCCCCTGCATCGGCCGGGCGAGCTATGAGGTGAGCGAAGGTTTTGAGCGCCCATTCCTTGCGCGTGACGAGGACGACGCCCGCTTCTTCTCGGCCGGGCGGACGGGTCATCTCCAGTTCGACATAGCCGGCTATGTCGCGGCGCGACTAGCAGCAGCGGGGGTGAGCCGCATCGCCCTGCTCGACGAAGATACCTGCAGCCAGCCGACGCGCTTCTTCAGCTATCGCCGCGCCTGCCTTACCGGCGAACCGGGCTATGGCCGGCAAATCTCGCTGATCGGGCTCGGCTGAGGCAGCATCGGCCTAATCATGCCCGTCACGCGGGCGGGTACCCATGGCCGCAGTTGCGCGGCGCAATGTCACCAGTGGAACACCGGCCAGCCCCGCTCGGTTGCCAGCCGCCGCAGTGGTTCATGGGGATTAGCGGCGAAACCCTCATCCGCAAAGCCGAGCATCGGCGCATCGGTAACATGATCGCTGTAAGCACGGATATACGCCGCATCCCGCGCGATGCCGGCCCCCGCCATCCAATCCTCGATCATCCGCAGCTTGGCGACGTCGTAGCAATTCTCGCCGGCGATCCTGGCGCGGATATAGTCGACATCCTGCGTGAAATGGTCGGTCGCGATCACATCGTCGAAACCGAGCCGGCGAGCGATCGGCTCGACATAGAGCCGGTAGGAAGCGGACGCGATGACCATGCGGCAACCGTCCGCTTTGTCCTGCGCAATCTGCGCGAGCGCTCCGGGACGAATATTCTCCGCGATCACCTTGTCCGCATAGCTCTCCACCGCCGGCATGATTCGTGCGCGGCTGACCCGCCGCCCCATCAACAGCGCCTGATTCAGTTCCTTGGCCCGGCCGCGCGATACCAGCCGCAGCACATAGGCGAGCAGGACGAGAACCGCCGCTGGCAGCAGCACCAGCCGCCAGGGCGCAAGCGCGCGCGCCATGTGGATAAGGAACGCCGTGTAGGTGCCGCGCACGGTAATTGTGCGGTCCATGTCGTAAATGGCGATCCGGTGCATGGGTGGCTGTTCTCCGGGACAGCGTTGATCGTGCAGCGCATGGGCCAAATCGGCTTGCCGCGCAACGCAAACTGCCCCACTGTGCGCGCGATGGCGCAGCCAGCTGACCTTATCGAGCGCGACGACGCACAGGGCCGCATCATCAGCCTGAGCGGCAGGCTGTCGCTGGCCTGCCTGGGCGACCTGCCCCAGCGGCTCGACGCCTTCGACGGCAACGTCGCTCAAATCGATCTTGGCGCAGTCGAGCACATCGACACCATCGGCGCCTGGGTGGTGCACCGCTTCGCGGAGCGCACGGGGGCGGAGATCGCCGGCGCGGGCGAAGACGCGCGACGGTTGCTCGATGCCGTGGCGCGCAACGACGAACCGCTCGAATCCCGCCCAGTCGCCCCCAATTCGATCGTGCGGGTGTTGGCGGAAATCGGCGAAGCCGTGAAGATCACGAGCCGCACGATGGTCGGTCTCATCGGCTTTCTTGGCGCGACGGTGCTCACCATAGGCCACCTGGCCCGCCATCCCCGCTCGATCCGCGTCAATGCGGTGGTGCAACGGCTGGAGGTGGTGGGGATCAAGGCACTCGCCATCGTCGGACTGATGAGCTTCCTCGTCGGGATCGTCATCGCGCAGCAAGGCTCTGTGCAGCTCAAGCAATTCGGCATGGAAGTGCTGACGGTCAATCTCGTCGGCCGCCTCACCTTCCGCGAACTGGGCGTGCTGATGACCGCGATCATGGTCGCGGGGCGTTCCGGCTCGGCCTTCGCCGCGCAGATCGGCACGATGATGCTCAACGAGGAGGTCGACGCGATGCGCACCATTGGCGTGCGGCCGATGGAAGCGCTTGTGATGCCGCGAATCATCGCCACGGTCATCATGATGCCGCTGCTCGGCTTCTACGCCTCGGTCGTTGCGATCATCGGCGGCGGCTTCCTGTGCGCCGTGGCGCTGGACATTCCCCCCATCACCTTCGTCCAGCGGCTGCGCGAGGTCGTGCCGATCACGGACCTGTACGTCGGGCTGGTCAAGGCGCCGGTGTTCGGCCTCATCATTGGTATCGCGGGATGTTTCCAAGGCCTGCAGGTGCGCGGCAATGCCGAGGAGGTCGGCGCGCGCACCACCGCCGCCGTCGTGCAGGCGATCTTTTTGGTGATCGTGAGCGATGCGATCTTCGCGGTCTTCTTCACCTGGGTGGGGTGGAATTGAGCGACGCAAATCCTCCGCCGACGCCCAAGCCGGACGCCGAACCGATCATCCGGATTCGCGGCCTCGTCAACACATTCGGCGATCATATCGTCCACGACGGGCTCGATCTGGATGTGCGGCGGGGCGAGATATTGGGCGTGGTTGGCGGCTCCGGCACGGGCAAATCCGTGCTGATGCGCGCGATCATCGGCCTGCAACGGCCTACGGCCGGCTCCATCACCGTGTTCGGCGAACCGATGCTGGATCGCGACCCGACCGACCCCGACCTGATGGCAGTCCAGAAGCGCTGGGGCATCCTCTTTCAGAATGGCGCGTTGTTCTCGACGTTGACCGTGTCGGAGAACATCCAGGTGCCGCTGCGCGAATATTATCCCGGGATGACGCCCCGGCTGCGTGAGGAGATCGCGGCCTACAAGATTCTGATGACCGGCCTGTCGGCCGCCGACGGGCCCAAATATCCCTCAGAACTATCGGGCGGCATGCGCAAGCGCGCCGGGTTGGCGCGTGCGCTGGCGCTCGACCCCGAACTGTTGTTCCTCGACGAGCCGACCGCCGGACTCGACCCGATTGGTGCCGCCGCGTTCGATGCACAGACATTCGAACTACAGCGCACGCTCGGCCTCACCCTGTTCCTCATCACCCACGATCTCGACACACTGCACGCCATTTGCGACCGCGTGGCTGTGCTGGCGGACAAGAAGGTGATCGCGGTCGGCACGATCGAGGAGTTGCTGGCGCTCGATCACCCCTGGATTCAGAAATATTTCAACGGGCCGCGCGGCCGCGTGGCTCACCAGGCGCGTGGCCTCGTCGACGAGCGGCAGGCATGACGCGCGTGCCGCAACCGTGGACAGGCCGCGCCCGGCCCGCCATAACCGAGGCGAAGGAAAGCAGGGGCTAGATGGAAACACGATCCAACAATGTGTTCGTGGGTGCGGTCGTCCTGCTGCTGCTGGTGCTGACCATCGGCGCAGCCTTCTGGTTCGCGCGCATCAACGAAGGCGACAAGCGCGAATATGACATCTTCTTCAAACAGTCGGTCGGCGGACTGGCGAAGGGATCGTCAGTCACCTACTCCGGCGTGCCGTCGGGTCAGGTCAAGCTCATCGAGCTGTGGCGCAAGGATCCAGAGTTCGTCCGCGTCCGGATCGTGGTCGACCGGACGACCCCGGTCTTGCAGGGCACCACCGCGACCATCAACGGCGTGGGCTTTACCGGCGTCTCGGAGGTCCAGCTCGACGGAGCGGTCCGCGGCGCGCCGCCGATCGTCTGTCCGGAGGAGAATGCAAACGCTGTCTGCCCCGAAGGCGTGCCCGTCATCCCCACCAAGCCCGGCGCACTTGGCGAACTGCTCAACAATGCGCCGATGCTCCTGCAGCGGCTGACGACGTTGACCGAGCGGCTGACCGAGATGCTGGGCGATGAGAACCAGAAGAACTTTTCGGCGATTCTCGGCAATGTGAACAAGCTGAGCGGCGCGCTTGCCGCACGCGGGCCGGAAATCGCTGCGACCGTCGCCCAAACCCGCGCAACGCTGGAGAGCGCCGCCAAGGCGGCCGACGCACTGACACAGGCGGCCAACAGTGCCAACGATCTGGTCAACAGCGAGGGCAAGCCGCTGGTCGCAGACCTGCGCCAGTCGATCCAGTCCGCCCGCGCAACGCTCGATACGCTGGATAGCACGCTCAAGGACGCGAAACCGGGGGTCGAGACCTTCACCCAAGATACCATGCCGCAAATAGGCCTGTTGGTACGCGATCTCCGGCACATGTCGCGCGCTATCCTGGCCGTGACCGAGAAGCTCGACCAGCAGGGTGCGAGTGGCCTGATCGGCTCGCCGCCGCTACCGGACTACAAGCCATGAAGGAAAGGCACTCCATGCCCCTCCCCCGCCCCTTCCCGCGTCGCCGCGCCGCTGGCCTTCTGCTCGCGACCGTCGCCACGCTGATGAGCACGGGCTGCGTCCGACTGGGAACCAAGCCCCCATCGACCCTGCTGACGATCACCTCGCAAGCGGCCGCCCCGGCCGGCGAAGTGCTCTCCGCCACCCGTCAGCAAGCGCTGTTCGTCGACCTGCCTGTCGTCCCGCGTGCGATCGCGACGCTGCGCGTGGCGGTGCGCGACAGCGCCAACAGCTTCGCTTATGTGAAGAACGCCTCCTGGGTGGATACACCGGCGCGGCAGTTCCAAGGCGTACTGGCCGAGACGATCCGCGTGCGCAGCGGCCGGCTGGTGCTCGACCCCGGCCAGTATCTGGCGCGGCGCGGACAGATGCTGGAAGGCAATCTGCTCGAATTCGGCGTGGACGCGGCCCGAATGCGCGCCGTCGTCACCTACGATGCGACGCTGATGACACCCGACGGCCAGCAGGTAACGCGCCAGCGCTTCACCGCTGCGGTGCCGGTGAGCCGGGTCGACGCCGCAACCGTCGCGCCGGCGATCAGCCAAGCCGCCAACGAGGTGGCGACGGCGGTGGCCGATTGGATCACGGCACAAGGCTGATCTTGCCCGCTTGCCCTCTTGCGTGCGCAGAAGGGCAGCGCGGTTAAGTCGTGGGGTCTTGCTGTCGCGGAACCATGGCGGCTCTCACGACAAAACGCCTACCCCTTCACCCCACTTCCTCAGGCGAGGCTCTTGCTGGCTTGCTCCAGCACATCGCGTGAGAGGCCGGGAGTGGCGACGATGCGCTCCAGCTCGGCGCGCATCAGCGCGCCACGGGCGGGATCGAACCGGCGCCAGCGGCCGAGCGGCGGAACCATGCGGGCGGCGGTCTGCGGGTTGAGCTTGTCGAGTGCGATGATGGTATCCGCGACCAGCCGGTAGCCCTTGCCGTCCGCGCGGTTGAACGCCCACTGGTTCGCCGCGAAAGCGCCGAACAGCGACCGCGCGCGGTTGGGATTGTTGAGCGTGAAATCGGGGTGCGCCGCCAGCACCTCGACGATTTCCACCGTCTCCGGGTGCGCAGCGAGCGCCTGGGTCTGGAACCATTTATCGATCACCAGCGCATTGCCGGCATAGCGCTCATAGAAAGCCGCCAGCGCCCGCTCGCGCTCGCCGCTCGCCCCGTTGGCGAGCACCGCAAGGGCGGCCTGCCGCTCGGTCATGTTGTCTGCCCGCTCGAACTGGTCGAAGGCCAGCGTCGGGCCATCCGCGGCACCCGATGCCACCAGATAATTGAGCGCGACGGCGCGTAGCTTACGCGCGCCCCGCGCATCGGCGGAGAGCGAAAAGCCATTGCGCGCGCATTCGGCATGGAGCGCGCGCCAGTCAGTTTCCAGCAAGCGGCCGATCCGGCTTTGCAGGGTCTCGCGCGCCGCGTGGATCGCCTCTGGATCGACAAGCTGCATCTGGTCGCCGAGATAGGCTTCGCTGGGCAGGCGCACGGCTTCCGCAACGAAGGACCGGTCGAGCACGGGATCTGAAATGGTGCGGCGGATCGCCTCCACCACGCCATCGCTCTCCAGAGGCCTGCCGCTGATATGCGCCATCAACGCACCGATCATGAGCTGCTGAAGCGCCTCGTAGCGGCTGAAGGGATCGTCGTCATGCGCGGCGAGAAAGGCGAGGTCATCCGCGCTTTGCTCGCACTCGATGATGACGGGTGCGGAGAAACCGCGATTGATCGACAGCACCGGCGCGGTCGGAAAGCCATCGCGGGTGATCCGTGTCTGCGCATCCGTCAGCAGCGCCACCTCCTCGCCCCCGTGCGTGCCCGTCGCGGCATCGAACAGAGCGAAGCGCAGCGGGATCGCCATCGGCGCCTTGTTGCCCTGCCCCGGCGTGGCGGGCACGCGCTGGGCGAGATCGAGCGTGACGGTACCGCGCGCCGGATCATGCGCCATGCGCACGGTCACACGCGGCGTGCCAGCCTGGCTGTACCAGAGGCGGAACTGGGTGAGATCGACCCCGCCGCCATCTTCCATGGCCTTGACGAAATCCTCGCAGGTGACAGCCTGCCCGTCGTGCCGCGCGAAATAGAGGTCGGTCCCCTTGCGGAAGCGCTCCGGGCCGAGCAGCAGGGCTATCATGCGGATCAGCTCGGCGCCCTTGTTATAGACGGTCGCGGTGTAGAAGTTGCTGATCTCGATATAGGATTCGGGCCGTACCGGGTGGGCGAGCGGGCCGGCGTCCTCCTGGAACTGGGCGGCGCGCAGAATCCGTACATCCTCGATGCGCTTGACCGCGGCCGAGCCCATCTCCGCCGAGAAGCTCTGGTCGCGATAGACAGTGAAGCCCTCCTTCAACGAGAGCTGGAACCAGTCGCGGCAGGTGACGCGATCGCCCGACCAGTTGTGGAAATATTCGTGCGCGACGACGCCCTCGATCGCGTCATAATCGGGGTCGGTCGCCGTCTCGGGATCGGCCAGGATGTAGCGCGAGTTGAAGATGTTGAGGCCCTTGTTCTCCATCGCGCCGAAGTTGAAATCGGCGACGGCGACGATGTTGAACACGTCGAGATCATATTCACGGCCATAGGTGCGCTCGTCCCACGCCATGCTGTTCTTGAGCGCGGCCATGGCGTGGCCGGTGCGCGGCAGGTCCGGCTCCTTGACCCAGATGCCGAGCTTGACGGTGCGGCCGCTCATCGTCGTGAAGCTATCCGCATTACAGGCGAGATCGCCCGCGACCATGGCGAAGAGGTAGCTGGGCTTGGGGAAAGGATCGACCCAGCGGGCGAAGTGGCGACCGTCCGGCAGATCGCCCTGCTCGACCGGATCACCATTGGCGAGCAGCACCGGGTAGAGCGCTTTGTCCGCGCGCATCGTGACCGTGTAGCGGGCGAGGACGTCCGGTCGGTCCGGGAAGAAGGTGATGCGGCGGAAGCCCTCCGGCTCGCATTGGGTGCAGAGCAGCCCGCCCGAAGCATAGAGCCCCATGAGTTGGGTGTTGGCGGCGGGGTTGATCTCCACCTCCGTCTCGACGACATGGGCGTGGCCGGGCAGAGCGATGATGAGCGCGCCATCCTCCAGCCGCCAATCCTGCGCCGCCAGCGGCTTGCCGTCGACGCGGATGGCGAGCGGCGCCAGCCCGTCGCCATCGAGCCGCAGCGGGCGATCATGATTGCCGGCGCGGGTGACGTGGAGCGTGGCACGAACGCGCGTCACCTGCGCATCCAGATCGAGGACGAGGGTGATCTCCGGCACCAGCCAGAGCGGCGGGCGATAATCCTCGCAGCGGATGACGGGAGGCGTGGCGGGCGCGTCGGTCTGCTGGATATCCATGGATAAATCCTAGGATGCCCGGCGCCGTGGCACAACCACCCGATGACCGGGGCTGATGGTAGCCACCAGGGGGCCTGACCGCACACTAATCTCGCGAACATCACGAAAGTCGCGGGGTGAACCCCACATTTTTCTTCCTTTTGCGCGCCTGATCCCGCGCAGATATCGCCGGGACGACACCTTCATGCCATGAGGCGATGCTCGTCGAACAGCGCTGGGCCGGCCGACCCCACCATGGCATAGGAAACAGGCGCATGATGAAGGAGGGACTGATGTCGCACCTGTTCGTCTTCGGCCTTGGCTACAGCGCCGGACGGCTGGCGAGGCGTCTGGCGGGTGAGGGCTGGGCGGTCGAGGGCACGGGGCGCGCGGGCAAGATCCGTTTCGAGGATGAAGCGGCGGTGCGCGCGGGGCTCGAGCGGGCGACGCATATCCTCTCCTCTGTGCCGCCGGGCGCGGAAGGCGACCCGGTGCTGGACCGCTACCGCGCGGCTATCACCGCCGCGCCCGCCGGGTGGATCGGCTATCTCTCCTCGACTGGCGTCTATGGCGACACCGGCGGCGCGTGGGTGGACGAGACCGCCCCGGTCGGCGGCGGGCGGCGCAGTGCGCGGGTGATCGCGGACGCGGCGTGGCGGGCGCTCGGGCGACCCGTGCACGTCTTTCGGCTCCCGGGCATCTACGGGCCGGGACGGAGTGTGCTGGAGCGTATCCGCGAGGGACGTGCGCGGCGGATCGCGCTGCCCGGGCAGGTCTTCAGCCGCGTGCATGTCGACGATATTGCCGGCGGGGTGATCGCCGGGATGCGTGGCCCGGCGGGCGTCTACAACCTCGCCGACGATCTGCCCTGCCCGCAAAATGACGTCATAACGTATGGCTGCGCGCGGCTGGGGCTGCCCGTGCCGCCGTTGCAGACGCTGGCGGAGGCGGGGCTGTCCCCGGCGGCAGCGGCTTTTTATGCAGAAAACCGACGGGTCGCCAATGGCAGGGCCAAACGTCTGCTCGGCTGGCGGCTGCGCTACCCCGATTATCGGGCCGGGCTCGGGGCGATGGCCAGTGAGTGTCAAGGCGCGCCCGTCTGACAGGGGCTCCGTGTTCCTGCGCGGACCGCAGGTCTGGCCTGCAAGGCGCCGCTCACACGCCCTGGTCCTGCCTTCGCAGGAGGACGGCGTGGGTTATCACGCAGCGGATGCGCTCTCCCGCCAGGAGCCTGCAAACGGTGGCTCCGTGGCCTTGCAAGGCGCACATGGCTTGAGCGTGATCGCCGCTGCGCCACGCCCTTCCACCCTTTGACTTGCTCGCCCCGACCCGCGACCCGTCCTAGCCACCCGTCTGTCCGAAGCGGGCGCGCAGCGCGATTCCCATGCCGCCCAGCGCCAGCACCGCGCCCAAGACGGCGAGTGGCGTCCAGTGATATCCCTCGAACAGCGTCGAGATGCCCATGGCAAGGATCGGGATGAGCAGGCTGGTATAGGCCGCCGGCCCCGCGCCGATCCGCTGGATCAGCCGGAAATACAACGGAAAGGTGATGACCGTGCCGGCGATGCCGAGATAGAGAGTGCCGAGCCAGTAGCCGGGGCGGAGATCGACCACGGGAGGCCCGGTGGTGGTCCACGCATAAGCTGCATCCGCCGCCGCCCCGAACGCCATCGCCCAGGTCAGCAGCCTCGCCATCGGCACGGTGCGCGCAGTCGGAGCAGCCTGCATGACATTGGCGACCGAGGCGAACAGCATCGCGACCACGCAGAGCCCCAGCCCAAGCGCAACCTGCGCCGGGGTGGCGGTGACGCTGGCGCGATATTCGTTGAGGAACAAAAGCGCGATGCCGACCACCGCCACCGCCGATCCGGCGATGAAGGCGCGGCCGACCCGCTCACCGAAGAAGGCCCGTGCGAGCAGGCTGTTGGGCACGATCAGCAGCGCATAGACGAGCGCGCAGAGGCCCGAGGTCACATACAATTCCGCATGATATAGCAGGTTGAAATTAAAGGCGAATTGTAGGACTCCGAGCATCGCCGCAAAGAGCATGGCGCGGCGTCCGATCGCCAGCGACGCGCCGGTCATCCGCGCCAGCACCGCCATGCCGAGTGCGGCGATGGCGAAGCGGTAGCAGACCGACCAGGCTGGCGGCACCAGCGCGAGTTGATCGCGGATGACGATCCACGTCGACGACCAGATCAGCGTGACGGTCGCGAAGGGCAGGATGACGCCGCCGGGGCGTCCGCGTATCACAGCGCCGCCAGCGCAGCGGCCAACGGCGCGATGTCGGCCGCCTTATGATGCCAGCTCGTCACCAGCCGCGCGGTGCCCGGTGCCATCGTGTGGAAGCCGAAGCCCTGCGCGCGGAGCGCCCCCGCTTCGGCCGGTGACAGCCGCAGGAAGATCTCGTTACCCGCCACCGGGTGGATCAGCCGCGCGCCGGCCGCCTGGGCGACGAGGGCGGCGGCGGCGTTGGCCGCGCGGGCATTGGCGAGCCAGAGATCGCCATCGAGCATGGCATGGAGCTGCGCGGCGAGGAAGCGGCCCTTGGAGAGCAGGTGCCCCGCTCGCTTGCGGCGGCGGCGCGCCTCCTCGGCGCGGGTGGGATCGAACAGGACCAAGGCCTCGGCGTTCATCGCGCCGTTTTTCGTGAAGCCGAAGCTGAGCACGTCCACGCCCGCCCGCCAACTGAGGTCGGCCGGGGTGCAGTCCTGCGCGACAACCGCATTGGCGAAGCGCGCGCCGTCCACATGCAGGGCGAGACCGGAGGCCCGACAGAGCGCTCCGATGGCGCCTAGCTCCTCCGGCGCATAAGCAAGGCCATATTCGGTGAGATTGCTCAGCGAGACGGCGTGCGGACGAGTCTGGTGGACCGAGCCGCCAATGCGTGCGAGGCGAGCGGCGATCCCCTCGGGCGTTAGCTTGGCGCCCTCCCCCGCGCACGGGATGAGACGCGCGCCGCCCGTCTGAAGTTCCACCGCGCCGCACTCGTCCGCGATGATATGCGCCTCCTCATGGGCGAGAATGCCGCCATAGGGCGGGCAGAGCAGCGCGAGGGCGAGCGCATTGGCGGAAGTGCCGGTGGCGGTCCACAGCACCGCCACATCGCGCTCGAACCGCGCCGAGAAGCGCGCATCGAGCGCCTGGCTCAGCGCATCGCCATCATAGGCCGTATCGGTGGCGTTGGCGTCCGCCATCGCCGCCAGCACGGCGGGATGGACCGGCGCGCAATTGTCCGAGAAGAAGTGCATGGCCTCTTGGCATGACGGCACGGCGGGGCGCCGTCAACGGGCACGAGAGTGCGCCCCCCTGCCCGTCCCCTACGACCGCGCCACAGCCCTGCCGCCGGCCCGAACCAGAGTGCTTGGAGCCGACCGCACGAGGCGGCGGCCGGCGGGATGGAATCGGTGAAGCCTCATCACCGAATATTATGATTATTATTCAATGCGGTAGGAAAACTATCGGTGTCTCAGAACCCGCCGCCTGTCAGCTTCTGGCAGATCATGTCGAGCTGCTCCAGGCTGGAATAACCCAGCGTCAACTCGCCCTTGCCGCCCTCGAAGCTGATCGCGACCCTGAGGCCGAGCAGATCGGAGAGATGCTGTTCCATCGCGACCAGATCCGCATCGCGCCCAGCGGCCGACGACGACCCCTTCTCTCCGCGTGGCGCAGCACCCGGGTCGCGCGCAGTACGGACGAGCCGCTCGGTCTCGCGGACGGAGAGCCCCTTGGCAGCAATCTCCCGTGCCAGCGCGACGCAGCCCGGCGCGCCGATCAGCGCGCGGCCGTGCCCCATGCTGAGCCGGCCGTCCATCACCAGCCCCTGCACCTCGTCGGGCAGGTCGAGTAAGCGCATCAAGTTTGCCACGTGGCTGCGCGACTTGCCAACGATGCGCGCCAGCCCGTCCTGGCTGTGCTGGAACGTCTCGATCAGCCGGCGATAGGCCTGCGCCTCTTCAATGGGGTTCAGGTCTTCGCGCTGGATATTCTCGACCAGCGCGATTTCCAGCGTCTCCGCCTCGCTGAAATCGCGAACGATCGCGGGAATCTGGTGGAGTTGCGCCTTCTGCGCGGCCCGCCACCGACGCTCGCCGGCGACGATCTGGTAGCGCCCATCGCCCGTTAGCCGCACGATGATCGGCTGGATGATCCCGCGCGCGCGGATGCTCTCCGACAGTTCCTCAAGCGCCTGCGCATCGAACTGCCGACGAGGTTGATCCGGGTGCGGCGCCACGCGGACGATCTCGATCATCTGGACGGCGCGACTGGATGGTCCGCTCGTAGCGCTCCCGTCCTCGGCCGGTTCGGACGCGACCGCGACCTCGCGTGATGCCTCGCCGAGCAGCTCCGACAAGCCGCGTCCCAGCGGCCGGCGGGCGCGGCCCCGCGTCGTCAGATCCCCATCGCTCATGCCGCTATTTCCTCCCGCGGAAGCCGCTCGATCAATTCACGCGCGAGCGCCATATAGGCTTCCGATCCGGCACAGCGCATATCGTAAATGAGCGCCGGCACCCCATGGCTCGGCGCCTCCGAGAGCCGCACGTTGCGCGGAATCACGGTCTTGAACACAAGATCACCCAGACAGGCCCGGACGTCGTCGGCAACCTGATCGGTGAGACGGTTGCGGCGATCATACATGGTGAGAGCCACGCCGAGGATCGACAATGCGGGGTTGAAACGCGCGCGGATCCGTTCGACCGTCTGGAGCAACTGCGAGAGCCCCTCGAGCGCGAAGAACTCGCATTGCAGGGGTACCAACACCGATTTCACAGCAACCATGGCGTTGACCGTGAGCAGGCCGAGCGATGGCGGGCAATCGACCAGGCACACGTCCCAGCGGTGCCCGCCCCGATCGTCCAGGGCATTGGCGAGTCGGTGGGTGCGCTGGTCGATATCGATCAACTCGATCTCGGCCCCGGAGAGGTCTTGCGTCGCCGCCACGATATCCAGACCGGGAACCGCGCTGTGGATGACCGCTTCATCAAGCGTACTGTCGCCGATGAGCAGATCGTAGCTCGAGCGCGCACGGGCGCTGTGGGTGATGCCAAGCCCGGTCGAAGCGTTGCCCTGCGGATCCAGATCGATGAGCAATGTGCGGTGCCCGGTCGCCGCCAGCGCAGTGGCGAGATTGATGGCGGTGGTTGTCTTGCCCACCCCGCCCTTCTGGTTCGCAATCGCTATGCTGATCATATCACCGCCAATTTCTGCGCGACTTCACGGCCTTGCTGGACCTTTTCGGCGCCGTCCGCGGGGCAACCCCTTGCGCGGTCAGAATGACGCTGTCTGGGTCGGTCAAGCTCTGTTCCACGTGAAACACAGCTTGCCACCCCGCGCGCGCGATGGCCAGTTCCTTTTCGCCGTTGCGCCCTTTTGGCAGCAACCAGACGGTGTTTTCATCAGCCAGATGGTGTGCGCTGGCCAGCAGCTTGTCGAGCGGTGCGTAGGCCCGCGCGGATATGATGCTGGCCGGCTTGGGAAGGGCCACCTTTTCGACCTTGGTTCCGAGGACGGTGACATGGTCGAGACCCATCGTCCGGGCGGCCCGCTCGAGAAAAGCCACGCGGAGCGGCCGGACCTCCACCAGCACTATGGGCCGCGGGGACAGGCAGGCGACGACAAGCCCGGGGAATCCGGCGCCGGTGCCGAGATCGACCCACGCCCCCGCAGGGGGGGACGCCAGCACTGGCAAGGTGAGCAATTGGGCCGAATCGACAATGTGCCGTCCCCATATCTCGGCACGACTGGCGGCGGAAATCAGATTCTGGCGATCTGCCTCCTCCAGCACCAGTTGAGTGAGGTGCCGCAAACGGTCCCCCGAATCCCCTTCCCACCAGCCCTGACCCCGCAGCCACTCCTGCGCTTCCTGCTCGGTCATACCGCGTGCTGCCGGGCTGCGACGAGGAGCGCGGCGAGCGCGGCAGGCGTGATCCCGCGAATCCGCCCGGCCGCGCCCAGCGTCTCCGGGCGGGCCAGGGTGAGACGTTCGATCATCTCGCTGCTGAGGCCGCCGATTGTTGCAAAGTCGAGATCAGCAGGCAGCGCAATCGCATCATTGACACGCAGGGCGCGAACCTCTGCGTCCTGGCGTTCGACATAGGGCGCATAGACGGCGTCCTGGAGCAACTCGGCAAGCAGTTGCGGATCGCCATCGGCGAGAGCCGGCACGGCGGCACGCAGATGGTCGAGCGTAACCGATGGGAAGCGCGCCCACTCGCGCGCGGGCCTTCGCACGCCATCGTCGCGCACCTCAGAACCCGCATGGCGGAGACTGGACGCAGCCAGCGGAGTCTCGAAAAGGGCCTCCAGCGACGCCCGGGATCTTCTCTGCCGCTCCCACCACGCGCTCCGCTTCTCGCCCACAAGGCCCGCGGCGAGACCAAGCGCCGTGAGACGCGTCGCCGCGTTGTCGGCTCGCAAGCGAAGCCGGAACTCGGCCCGGGCGGTGAGCATCCGATAGGGCTCGGTAATGCCCTGCAACACCAGATCATCGATCATCACCCCGATATAGCTCTGCGCCCGGTCGAGGATCAGCGGTTCGAGATCGCAGGCGTGCGCGGCGGCATTCGCGCCGGCAACGACACCTTGCGCTGCTGCCTCCTCATAACCCGTTGTACCGTTGATCTGGCCGGCCAGAAACACGCCGGGAATTTCGGGCAGCGCCAACCTGCTATCGAGCGATCGCGGGTCGATATGATCATACTCGACGGCATAGCCAGGCACGACCATCTCGGCCTGGCCAAGCCCCGGAAGCGTCCGGATCAGCTCCAGTTGCGCGTCGGCCGGCAGTGACGAGCTCAAACCATTGGGATAGACCAGATGAGTGCCGAGCCCTTCCGGTTCGAGAAAGACCTGATGGCCGTCACGGTCGCCGAAACGGACGATCTTGTCTTCGATCGATGGACAATAGCGCGGCCCCCGCCCCTCAATATCCCCGGAGAACAGAGGTGATCGACCAAGATTGGCTCGCACCACGGCATGGGTCTTCTCGTTGGTGCGGGTGATGGCGCAGGCAAGCTGCGGTAGATCCGTGGCGGCCTCATTGGGAAGGAACGACATGGTCCAGCGATCGCGATCCGACGGCTGTTCGTCCAACACCGCCCAGTCGATCGTCCGGCCATCCAGACGCGCCGGCGTGCCCGTCTTGAGCCGACCCATCGGAAGGGCGAGCGCCCGCAATTGAGTAGCCAGATCCGTCGCCGCGTGCTCGCCCAGGCGGCCACCCGCCATGCGCTCTTCGCCCCGGAACATGACCGCGCCCAGGAAAGTCCCGGTGGTCAGGACCACGGCGCGCCCGGTCAGCGTACTGCCGTCCACAAGGCGGACGCCCACGACACCGCCTTGCTGAATGGCCAGCGCGGTGACTTCACCGGCGGCAACCTCCAGGCCGCGCTGTTCCGCGACTAGCGCCTGGACAGCAGCCCGGTAGAGGACGCGATCGGCCTGGATCCGGGGACCGCGCACCGCCGCTCCCTTGCTCGCATTGAGCATACGGCGGTGGATCGTCGCGCGATCGGCCGCGCGCGCCATCACGCCATCCAGAGCATCGATCTCGCGGACGAGATGGCCCTTACCGAGCCCGCCAATGGAAGGGTTGCACGACATCTCGCCAATGCGTTCAGGGCTAGCCGTGATCAGCAACGTGTGCGCGCCGCGCCGGGCCGCCGCCGCGGCGGCCTCGACGCCAGCATGGCCGCCGCCGATCACGATCACATCATAGGCGGAGGAAACACTCATGACCCGCCCCTACCGCCCGCGGGCCCGAGGGTCAAAGACTGTTCGGCGCAGGCGATATGTTCCACGTGGAACGCTGCACCGACGCTACTTGCCGATGCAGAAGCCGGAGAACAGCTCATCGAGCACAGCTTCGGTTGTCGCCCGGCCGGTCAGCTCATCCAGGGTCGTGAGGGCGAGACGTAAACATTCGCCGATGAGAATCTCATCAGTCAAAAGACTGGCCTCACGCACGGCGCCCTCCGCCCGGGCCAACACCGCCCGCTGGCGCTGTGACAGCGCATAGTCACCGGGTGCCGGCAGCAATTGACTCGCCGCGTCCCGCAACGCAGCGATCAGCTCCTCCATCCCCTCACCCGTGACTGCGGAGATCTCATAGCCGATGGCTGCCGCCGATCCCGGATCGCGGACATCGGCTTTTGCGGCAACCTGCAGCAGCACGTTGCCGGCGTTGGGCTGCGCCTCTCCATCCCCAAGCCAGAGAATGATGTCGGCGGCTGCGAGCAAGGCTTCGGCGCGATCGACACCGATGCGTTCAATGGCATCGCCCGTCGTCCGAAGGCCCGCCGAATCCGCGATGACCATGGGGATTCCGCCGATCGCCACAGAGGCCTCGATCACATCGCGCGTGGTCCCCGCCACCGGCGAGACGATGGCTGCGTCACGACCTATCAACGCGTTGAATAACGTCGATTTCCCCGCATTTGGCGGTCCGCCGATCGCGACCCGCACGCCGTCCTTCAGCCGGTCGGCCGCGGGCTTGGCCAACTCGTTCGCCATGGCATCCGCGATCTGGCTGCATTGTCCGGCGAAGCCGGCCAAATCGATTGAGTCCGCCACGTCGCCTTCATCAGCGAAATCTAATCGCGCTTCCACGTGAGCGGACAGGCGCCGGAGGTCGCGTGTCCAGCCTTCGATCTGCCGGGAGAGCGCGCCACCCATCATGGCCATCGCTGCTCGGCGTTGGAAGGCGGTCTCTGCGGCGAGCAGATCCCCCAGCCCCTCCACTGAGGCAAGATCCATCCGGCCATTGGCGAACGCCCGCCGGGTGAAATCGCCAGCGTGTGCCGCCCGCAGGCCCGGCAGGCCGGCGAGGCATGCCTGGAGATCACGCACCACCGCTAAGCTGCCATGACAATGCAACTCGACGAGCGGCTCGCCGGTCACGCTAGCCGCAGCCGGGAACCAGAGCAGAAGCCCCTCGTCGATCAACTCACCCGTGAGGGGATCGCGGAAGTGCCTCAGCGCCGCCTGGCGCGGCGCGGGCAGATCACGACCCGTCACCGCCCGGACCGCAGACAGCGCTTCCGGGCCCGACAGCCGAATGATCGCGATCGCGCAGGGCGGCCGGCCGCTCGACAGCGCAAAAATGGTATCGCGCGCGCGCGTCATGATCCGCTCCTGCCCTTGCCCAGTCCGTGTGCGATCAGTCGCTCTTCTTCTTGGTGCCGCCACCGGCTCCCCCGGGCGTCGCCTTGATGCCGAGATCCATCAGGCTGGAGAGCATCTTGAGCCCGGCATCCCCGAACGGCGAGAGCGTGCGGAACAGACGTTCGACCTGCTCGGCATTGCCCTGCCCGCTCATCGCGTTCGTCACCGAGCGGATATAGAGATCATGGACCCGCGTCATGTCCGGCAAGCCCAGAAAGCTGCGGGCTTCCTCCGGTGTGCAATCGACATCGACCGTGAATTTCATGGGGGTGTCTCCGTCTTGCCATGGCCCCGGCCAGCCGGCCGGCTTTCCAGAGGCATGCCGCAATCGCGCCGTTTTGGCCACAGGATTTGGCTAAGTAGTGGCCAGCTGGACCGTTCCTCTCCTCGACCATGGGGCGGCCTGCAACCTGCTGCGCAGCCAGGAGCAGAATCACTGCCCGGTCCCGACTAGCCGCTCAGAAGAACGTCATGATCCCCACGTTCGGATCGACAAAACCCTCATAGATCATCTTCACCGCGACCCACAGAATCACGACAATACCCACCCAGGCGATCCACCGGAATCGATCGATGACCTTGGCAATAACGTTGGCGGCGAGGCCCATCAGCGCCACCGCGAAGACGAGACCGACGATCATGATGCCGGGATGATCCTTCGCCGCGCTGGCGACGCCAAGGACGTTGTCGAGGCTCATGCTGACGTCCGCTACGGCCACTGCCCAGGCAGCACCTGCGAAGCTCTTGGCAGGGTGGAGGCCGCTACGCTCATCCCCCACGATTTCCGGCGAGCCGGCCGAACTGTCGTGGCCATCACGCAGCTCACGCCACATTTTCCAGGCGACCCAGAGCAACAGCAACCCACCGGCGAGCACGAGGCCGACCACCTGGAGCAACTGCGTCACCACCAGCGCGAAGAAGACCCGCAGTACCAACGCGGCGATAACGCCGATGAAAATGACTTTGCGGCGCTGATCGGCCGGCAGGCCTGCGGCCAGCGCGCCGACGACAATGGCATTGTCGCCCGCCAGCGTCACGTCGATGATGAGAACCTGAAAAAAGGCTGACAGCGCCGCTGGACTGCCCAGATTGCTGAAATCGGCAACGATATGCGCCCACATGGTCGCCAGTGGACCGGCTGAACCGGCCACAACCATCAGGGCGAGATCAGTCATAGCGACGCCTATATTATCCTATTGATTCATCGTGGCGAAGAAGTCTTCGTTGGTTTTGGAATCCTTCATCTTGTCGAGGAGGAATTCCATAGCGTCAATGGTGCCCATCTGCATGAGGATGCGGCGCAGCACCCACATCTTGGAGAGCGTCGCCTTGTCGACAAGCAGCTCTTCCTTGCGGGTGCCGGACTTGCCGACATCGAGCGCCGGGAAGATGCGCTTGTCGGCCACCTTGCGGTCGAGCACGATTTCCGAGTTACCAGTGCCCTTGAACTCTTCGAAGATGACCTCGTCCATGCGGCTGCCGGTGTCGATCAGCGCGGTGGCGATGATCGACAGCGAGCCGCCCTCCTCGATATTGCGGGCGGCGCCGAAGAAGCGCTTGGGGCGCTGCAGGGCGTTGGCGTCGACACCGCCGGTCAGCACCTTGCCGGAGCTGGGAACCACGGTGTTGTAGGCACGGCCGAGGCGGGTGATCGAGTCGAGCAGGATGACGACATCCTTCTTGTGCTCGACGAGACGCTTGGCCTTCTCGATCACCATTTCGGCGACTTGCACGTGGCGCGTGGCGGGTTCGTCGAACGTCGAGGAAACGACCTCGCCCTTCACGCTGCGCTGCATGTCGGTGACTTCCTCGGGCCGCTCATCGATGAGGAGTACGAGCAGGAACACCTCGGGATGATTGTCGGTGATCGCCTTGGCGATATTCTGCAGCATCACGGTCTTGCCGACGCGCGGCGGCGCGACGATCAGCGTGCGCTGGCCCTTGCCCTGCGGCGAGACGATGTCGATGACGCGCGCGGACTTGTCCTTGATGGTCGGGTCCTGCGGGTCGAGCGTCAGCTTCTCATCCGGGTAAAGCGGCGTGAGATTATCGAAATTGACCCGGTGGCGCACCGCGTCCGGATCGTCGAAATTGACCGAAACGAGCTTGGTCAGCGCGAAATAGCGCTCGCCATCCTTTGGCGCGCGCACCTCGCCTTCCACCGTGTCACCGGTGCGCAGGCCGAACTTGCGAACCTGGTTGGGCGAGACGTAGATATCGTCCGGCCCGGCCAGATAATTGGCCTCCGGGCTGCGTAGGAAGCCGAAGCCGTCCGGCAGCACCTCGATCGTGCCCTCGCCGATGATCTCCGAGCCGTTCTCCGCCTCGACCTTGAGGATCGCGAACATGAGATCCTGCTTGCGCAGCGTCGACGCGCCCTCGATGCCCAGTTCCTCGGCGATGGCGACGAGTTCCGCAGGCGCTTTGCGTTTGAGTTCCTTGAGATGCATGGGAGAGTCCGACTCTTGGCGTGCGTGGGATGATGCTGTGAATGGTGCCAGGGCCGCCACTGTCCGGCGTCACGGCGCGGAGAGCGCGCCCCGGGAAAGGAATTCGGCGAGGGATTAAGCGCAGCCCAACGCCGAGTCAAGCAGCCGTGCAGTGTATCGGCGCGCTATTTGCGGCGCTGCACGCCACGCCCCCGCTTGCCGTTTCCACCTTTTCTCGGTCAGTTCGCGACAGGACGGCCCGATGCAACGCCGTCTGAGGCCTATATCGGGTGTCAACCATCACCCGGCCGACGAAAAGCCGGCATCGTCCCGCCCTTGTTTTGCGCCCGTCAATCGCCGCCTGTTCAGAACGGCCGGACGATCACCAGAATGACGACGAGCGTCACCAACAGCGCCGGCACCTCGTTGACCATGCGCAGGCGCTTCTCGGGCCATGGCCGCTCGCCGCGCGCGAGCTTCTTGGCATAACCAACCAGCCAGCCGTGGAACCAGGAGAGGATGAGGACGAGCACCAGCTTGGCGTGGAACCAGCCCTGGCTGAAGGCCCCGACATTGAAGGCCAGCATCAGGCCGAACACCCAGACGAGGATGATCGACGGGTTGAGGATGATCCGCTTGAGCCGCTGCTCGCGCTCGATCCAGGCCTTGTCCTCGGGCGAGCCGACCTCGGTCTGGTGATGATAGACGAAGAAACGCGGCATCATAAACAGGCTCGCCATCAGGAAAATGACGAAAATGACGTGCGCGGCGAGCACCCATGGGTAGGTGGCGCCTAGAAAACCGAGGCCCGGCAGGATCGACATCACGCTACTCCCTTTTCTGCCCGGCGGCTCAGGCCGCGACCCTGATACCCCGCACCCTATCGACCAGCCGCTCGACATTTTCAACTGGCGTATCAGGCAGGATGCCGTGGCCGAGATTGAAGATGTGGGGGCGGGTGGGGAAGGCTTCCAGAATGGCGTCGATTGCGCGATCCAGTGTTTCGCCGCCAGCGATGAGCGCGAGCGGATCGAGATTGCCCTGCACCGGCAGATTGCTGGGCAAGGCCGAATCCGCCCAACGTGGATCGAGCGTTTCGTCGAGTCCGAGCGCATCGATGCCGACCTGCTCGGCATAATCGATCAGCTTGGCGCCGGCGCCCTTGGGGAAACCGATGATCGGCACATCCGGGTGGCGCGCCTTGACGCCCGTGACGATCCGCCGGTTGGGCTCGATCACCCACAAGCGGAACTGTTCGGGGCTGAGCGAGCCGGCCCAGCTGTCGAACAATTGCACCGCGTCCACGCCAGCTTCGATCTGGGCGCAGAGATAATCGATTGTCAGCGTGATGATCGCGTCGATGATGGCGCCGAACCGAACCGGATCGCCATAGGCCATGCGCCGGGCCTGTGCGTGATCGCGGCTGCCGGCGCCGGCGACCATGTAGGTTGCGACCGTCCACGGGCTGCCGGCAAAGCCAAGGAAAGTGGTTTCGGCTGGCAGCGCAGCCTTCACCTGCCGCACCGTTTCGATGACCGGCGCGAGCACAGCCGGCTGCGGTGTCAGGTCCGCCAGATCGGTATCGGTCAGGGGCGGTGCCAGGCGCGGGCCTTCGCCCGTCTCGAACCACAGCTTCTGGCCGAGCGCATGAGGCACGACGAGAATGTCGGAAAACAGGATCGCCCCATCGAAACCGAACCGGCGGATCGGCTGCAGAGTCACTTCGGCCGCGGCGGTGCTGTCGTAGCATAGGTCCAGGAATCCGCCCTTTTCCGCACGCAAAGCGCGATATTCGGCGAGATAGCGGCCAGCCTGGCGCATCATCCAGAGCGGCGGGCGGGCTTGGCGTTGGCCACGCAGGGTTGCGAGGAGCGGTCGGGCGGGCCGGCAATCATCCACGGTCCAATATCCTAAATATAAGACTCTAGAAGGTTGTTGGAGTCTGTTGGGGGGCGAATGACGGGCATTATTCGTTTGTCACGATTTTGCCAACAGCTTGACCCTGGCGGACGCGCCAGACGGCGGCGAGTCTCCACTTTGATCCACAGGACTCACAGGCTGTGCACAACGGAGGTCGCTGTGGATAAGCAGCGCGGCTTCTGATCGGTCAGCGGGGATGAATCGGCGAAACGAACTTATCCACAGTTCTGTCCCTTGTCTTATCCGCACATTGCTCACAGAGTCATGCCCATGGACCGCCTGAACCTGCACCTGCTCTCCGATTCCACGGGTGAGACGCTGGAGCATATCGGCAAGGCAGCCCTCGCCCAGTTCGAGAATATCGAGACGATCCGCCATTTCTGGCCGATGGTCCGCTCGGAGCAGCATCTCGGACGAATCCTGGAGGAAGTCGCCCGTAATCCCGGTATGGTGCTGTTCACGCTCGCCAACCCCTCATTGCGCCGCAAGCTGGAAAATGGCTGCCGCGCGATCGGCATTCCGTTCGTGGCTCCGTTGGATTCGGTGACGGACGCCATGTCGAACCTGCTCGGACAGGAAACGCGCAACCGGCCCGGCCGCAAGAATGTGCTCGACGACGCCTATTTCGCGCGGATTGACGCGATCCAGTTCACCATTGCCCATGACGACGGGATTGGCTGGGAGAATTGGGAGGAGGCGGACATCGTCCTTGCCGGCGTTTCGCGCACCTCCAAGACCCCGACCAGTATCTATCTCGCCAATCGCGGCTACAAGACCGCCAATATCCCGCTGGTGCCGGAATCACCGCCACCGCCCAGCCTGTTCGCGCTCAAGCATCCGATGGTGGTCGGACTGACGGCGGGTGCTGAGCGTCTGGTGCAGGTACGGCGCAACCGCCTTTTATCCCTCAACCAGACACCGGAAACCTCCTATGTGGATTTGGAGCGTGTGAATAGCGAAGTGGCCCATGCCCGTCGCATGTTCGCAGATCAGGGCTGGCCGGTGATCGACGTCACCCGCCGCTCGATCGAGGAGACGGCGGCAGCGATCGTCAATCTCCATCAGGAATGGCTGAGGAACCATCACCCGGCGACCGAAGCGTCCATGGACGGGCCGGCGGCATGAGCCCACCGCTGTTGCTTGCCTCGCAAAGCGCCAGCCGGCGCCGCTTGCTCACCGACGCGGCGGTGCCGTTCGTGGCGATCCATGCGGGCGTTGACGAGGAGGCGCTCAAGGCCGGGCTGATCGCGGAAGGTCTGGGCGCGCGCGACCTTGCCGATGCGCTGGCCGAATGGAAGGCGCGCCGTCCGTCGCTGCGCCATCACGGTGCTTTCGTGCTCGGCTGCGACCAGACGCTGGAGCTGGACGACGGCAATCGGATCGACAAGGTCGAGACCCGCGACGAGGCCGCCACGCTGCTGGCGCGGATGAGCGGGCGCGCTCACAAACTTCACAGCGCGGCGGTGATTGCCCAGGACGGCACGCCGATCTGGCGCAAGATTGAGAGCGTGACACTGCACATGCGGCCGCTCAGCCCGGCCTTCATCGCCCATTATCTCGATCTGGACTGGGAGCAGTGCCGTCATTGCGTCGGCTGTTACCGGATCGAGGGGCCGGGCGCGCAGCTGTTCAGCAAGATCACCGGGAGCCTTTTCGCTGTGCAGGGCCTGCCGCTGTTGCCGTTGCTCGACTATTTGCGCGTGCGCTCTATGTTACCGGCATGAGCAATACCCCCCGCCCTTATGCTGAAGTGATCGGCGACCCGATCGCCCACAGCAAGTCACCGGTCATCCACAATTTCTGGCTGGAAGAGCTGGAAATAGACGCTGAATATCGCAAGACGTGCGTGACCCGCGAGGAATTGCCCGGTTATTTCCTCCAGCGCCGCGCCGATCCGGACTGGCTGGGTTGCAATATCACCATTCCCCACAAGATCACCGCGCTCGACTATGTCGACGATCCAGGTGGCGTCCGCGAGCGGATCGGGGCGATTAATACGGTCGCCTGCGAGACGGGCGGGCCGCTGATCGGCACGAATACCGACGCCGGTGGGTTCCTCCAGCCGCTGCTCGCGCGCCAATGGCATGGCGGCCATGCGATCCTGGTTGGCACCGGGGGCGCTGCCCAGGCGATCGGCTTCGCGCTGCGCTCGGTCGGCGTCAGCGCGTTGACCATCGTTGCGCGCGACGCCGCCAAGGGACAGGCGCTGCTCGGCAGGCTGGGCATGGACGGCATGGTGCGGGATTTTGCTGCGCCGCTGCCGGCGGCTGACCTGCTGGTCAACGCCACCTCGCTCGGGATGACCGGCCAGCCGGCTTACGCGCCGGATCTCGCCGCCTTGCCCACCAGCGCGCTGGTCTATGACATCGTCTATGCGCCGCTCGAAACGCCGCTGCTCGCCGCCGCGCGGAAGCGCGGTCTGGAAACACTGGACGGCCTTGAAATGCTGATCGGCCAGGCGGCGCTGGCGTTCGACATCTTTTTCGATGCGCCGGCTCCACGTGAGAGGGACGCCGCGCTGCGCGAGCGCCTGCTTGCTCCCGCCTGACGCCGCCGCCGCGCGCATGACAGCGCTGCGCCATCATGGCCGTCCCAGCCATCGGCCGTTCCGGATCGGGCTGACCGGCTCGATCGGCATGGGCAAATCCGCCGTGGCGCGCATGTTCAGGCAGCTCGGCGTGCCGGTGTTCGATGCCGATGCGGAGGTGCACCGGCTGCAGGGGCGCGGTGGCGCCCTGCTCGCCGCGATTGAGGCGCGCTTTCCCGGCACCACCGGCGCGGCTGGGGTTGATCGCCGCGCGCTTGGCGCCCTCGTCATCGGCCAGCCGGCCGAGATGGCGGCGCTGGAGGCGATCGTCCATCCCGCCGTCGCGGCCGCCCGTCGCGCCTTCATCGCGCGACACCGCGGCCACCGCATCGTGCTGCTCGACATCCCCTTGCTGTTCGAAACACGTGGCGACCGGGCCGTGGACATGGTCGTCGTCGTCTCCGCCTCGCCGTTCGTGCAGCGCCGTCGCGTGCTCAGTCGCCCGGGGATGACACCGGCCAAGTTCGCCCGGTTACGTGCCAGCCAGATGGCCGACCATGCCAAGCGCGCGCGCGCCGATGTCGTGATTGGCACGGGCCGTCCCAAATGGCAGACAAAACAGCAGGTCACCCGCCTGCTCGCTTGCCTTCGAGCGGCCCTCGCCCGATAATGCCTTTCCAACGAGTCACGAGCCAAAATGCGCGAGATCGTCTTCGATACTGAAACCACCGGACTGGACCCGCTCACGGGGGATCGACTTGTAGAAATCGGCTGTGTGGAGCTGATCAACCGCATCCCCACCGGCGAAACTTTCCACGCCTATTTCAATCCCGAGCGTGCGATGCCATCGGCCGCCGAGGCGGTGCATGGCCTGTCCGATCGTTTCCTGGCAGACAAGCCGCGCTTTGCCGAGATGGCGGAGGCGCTGCTCGCCTTTCTCGGCGATTCCATGCTCGTCGCGCACAATGCCCGGTTTGACTTCGGTTTCCTCAACGCCGAGCTGGAGGCGTGTGGAATGCCCACCATTGACTATGCCCGCATGGTCGACAGCCTCGCCATCGCGCGCACCCTGCACCCGGGCGCCAAGCATAGCCTCGACGCCCTGTGCAGCCGCTATGGCATCGATCGCAGCCATCGCATCAAGCACGGCGCGCTGCTCGATGCCGAGTTGCTCGCCCAGCTCTACATCGAGCTGACCGGCGGCCGGCAGATCGGCCTCACGCTGGTGGCCGATGTCACGGCAGACACGGCTGTGTCGGCGGCGCTCACTCCCGCTGCCGCGGCTCCCATCATTGTCCGCCCGCCGCGTCATTTCGCGGCCAGTGCCGCTGAACTCGAGCGCCATGCCGCCTTCGTAGCCAAGCTCGATAATCCGCTCTGGCTGGACACGCCGCCATCCTGACCCGGCTGGCATATGCGGACCGGCCCACTAGATTGGTCTTACATACCGTGAAGACCCAGCAAGGAGATGAGTCATGGACATTCGCGTATCCGGCCATCAGATCGAAACGGGGGAAGCCCTGCAAACCCATGTCGAGACGCGCTTGCAGGCAATCGCGGATAAGTATTTCTCCCGCACCATCGGGTCCAACGTGACGTTCGGCAACGCGCCGCATGGCGCCTTCCGTTGCGATATCGTCAGTCACGTCATGTCTGGCCTGATCCTCAAGGGATCTGGGGTGGCGCAGATTGCGCAGCAGGCCTTCGACCAGGCGGCTGACCGCATCGAGAAGCAGTTGCGCCGCTACATGCGGCGCCTCAAGGGTCGGCATGAGCAGTTCGCCGCCGCCGAGGCGGAGCGTACGGATGCCGCCACCGGTATTACCAACGCGCATTACACCGTGTTCGAAGCGACCGAGAGCGACGAGGAAGTGACCGCGGACGCCCCCGCGGTGGTGGCAGAAATGTCGGTCGACATCCCCAGCGCTAGCGTGTCTGACGCCGTGATGATGCTGGACCTGCGGAACACCAACGCCCTGCTATTCGTCAATAGCGGCACCTCGGCGTTCAATATGGTCTATCGCCGCAACGACGGGACGATCGGCTGGGTCGAGCCGCCGCAGGCCCGCGCCTGAAGCTTCATGGGGATCGGGCCTTGCATGGCCCGATCCGCCCTGATTTGCGTCACCTCGGAGCGCCGCCGCCGCCAGGCGGTTGACCCGGAGTAGCTTTCCGCCTATCTGGCGCCACATTCTACCCGGCGGGTGCGATGGGCAAATAAGCTTCGCCGCGCGGCATTTTCCTCCCATTGGCGGCCGCAGGACACAGGTTTGACATGGATAATTTCAGCGACTTGCTCGCGGCCGAGGCCGTTTCCTCAGCAGTCAATATTTCCAACAAGAAGCAGCTTTTCCAGAAGCTGGGTCAGCTTGCGGCCAGCGCCTACGGCCTCGATACAACGGAAGTTATCGAGCGGATCACCGAGCGTGAACGGCTCGGCTCGACCGGTTTCGGCGGTGGCATCGCCATTCCTCATGCCAAGCTGGACAGCCTGGACAAGGTGCATGGCGCGGTGGTGCTGCTGAACGAGCCGATCCCGTTCGATGCGATCGACGACGCACCGGTCGATGTGGTGTTCATGCTGCTCTCACCCACCGACAGCGGCGCGGAGCATCTCAAGACGCTGGCGCGGGTCTCGCGGCTGTTGCGCAACGAGCGGGCCCTTGCGCGCATCCGTGGCGTGGGCTCGGACGCCGCGCTCTACGCTCTGCTGGCGGGTGGGGAGACGCGTGACGCCGCCTGAGTGCGCCGTGCCGTCCGGCGAAACCGCGCATTTCCGGGCGCTGGAGCGGCTTTACGATTCGGCGCCGATCAATCGGCTGTTTCCTTCGCGGCTCGACATCGTCGCTCCGGGGGAATCGCGCATCCGGTTCGAGGTTGATCCGGCCCATTTCCATGCCGCCGGAGCCAGCCACGGCACGCTCTATTTCAAGATGATGGACGACGCGGCCTTCTACGCCGCCAACAGCCTGGTGAGCGACCGCTTCTTGCTCACCACCGCCTTCAACCTGCTGTTCACAAAGCCGCTGCGCGCGGGGCCGGTGGTCGCTGAGGGCCGCTGGCTGAGCGGCAAGCGCCGCGTCTACATCGCCGAAGCCCGGCTGGTCGACGGCGAGGGTGAGGAGGTCGGACGCGGTACCGGCACGTTCATGCGCTCGACGATCCCGCTCACCAGCCTGCCAGGCTATGCGGGGGCACAGGCGTGAGTCCACGGCTGACCAGCCAACTGCTGGTCGGTGCCCTGGTCCGCCGCACGCAGGCCGCCGGCGGCAACGCCATGGTGCTCCACAAAGGCGAACCGATGAGCGGCGCGATCGTGGTGCAACTGCTTGAGCGAGGCGTGAACCGGGGCTTGTTCGAGCGCATGGCGAGCCTTTCGGGGGCGCTTGAACTCCACCCGTGCGGCCCGCCTCCAGACCGCCCGGACGCTGACTTTGCGCAGTATATTGAGCGTCGCACCGCAACCGACCCCGATATCTGGTTTGTCGAACTGGATACCGTATCGGGACAACAGCTCGCCGCCGAAATCCTATGCGCGGGTTGACACGGGCGCTTCAGGACGCAAAGAGCGCCCACCCGCGCAGGTTGCACAAGGGGGTCATGGGGGCCCGCCGAGCAAACACGCAGACGGGGGGCGGACCGCATTTCCGCTGACAGGCCTGATCTTCATGCCGTCGGGAAATGCGTCAGCCGACCCACCGCATAGTTCTGAGAGTAAATGCGTCATTCGTTCCTGGTCGCCGGTGTGGCGGCCGTCGGGCTGCTGTCGTCCACCTTGGCTCTGGCCGAAGTGACTGACGGGTCCGTTAATCTTCTGAAAGCCCCTCTTGAGGCTCCCGTCGTCGTCGATCAAGGCGCGGCACCTTTGACGGTAGAGCCGGACAACCAGATTTCTCCCACAACCGCACAGCTCGATGATGAAAGCGCTGCCCCGACGGCTGCGACGCTGGCCGATCTGGTGCATGCATGGGATGTCGATGATCTCGCCGAGATGGACCAAGAGACCCGCTGTCTCGCCACCGCCGTCTTCTACGAAGCGCGCAGCGAGAGCCTCGCCGGCCAGCTCGCGGTGGCCCATGTCGTGATCGAGCGTGCCAAATCCGGCCGTTTTCCGAGCAGCTTGTGTGGTGTCGTAACCCAGCCGGGCCAGTTCAGTTTCGTGCGTGCCGGCCGTCTGCCGGATGCGCCGACGAGCGGGCGCCAGTGGCGCACGGCCGCTGCCATCGCCGAGATCGCGCAGGAAGAGAGTTGGGCCAATCCGGTGGAAGGCGCGCTCTATTTCCACGCAGCGCGGGTCTCGCCGGGCTGGAACCGGCCGCGCGTCACGCGCATCGGCGGTCATATCTTCTACCGCTGATAGCATTTTTCGACGGACAGGAACCGGGGGCGCGGCCAGGCTGCGTCCCCGCTTGCCGTTGTTCATGACTTGTTCTAGGCACGGGCGATGGACTCACCCGTTTCCGACCTCGCGCTCGCCGCATTGATGCTGGACGGCACCGCGCCGGCGGTGACGCGCGGCGTGCTACGGCTGTTCGCCCGGCACGATATTTTCGGTGTGCCGGAAGTGCCGCTGCCAAATGGCCGGCGACTGGACATCATGGCGGTCGATGCGCGCGGCGCGATCATCGCGGTCGAAATCAAGTGCAGTCGCGCGGATCTGCTGGGCGACGGCAAGTGGCCGGATTATTTCGATTATTGCGACCGCTATTTCTGGGCGGTTCCTGCCGGGTTCGATCTCACCCTTTTCGAAGGCGAGGCGCTGTGGCCGGCGCGCACCGGGTTGATCGTCGCCGATCAATATGATGCGGAGATCGTCCGCCCCGCCCCCAGCGAGCCGCTCTCCGCCGCGCGGCGCAAGGCTGAGGTCCAGCGACTCGCCCGCCGCGCCGCCCGCCGGCTTGCGCAGATCAGCGATCCCGACGGCCAGTTGCTGTGGGGCAGCGAGGGATAGGGAGCGGAAACCTGCGGGACAGCATGGAGCTGGGCGCCGAACGCATGTGAACAATGCCGTTCGGCTGTTTACGTCAGCGTCGGTGAGAAGGAGGGCGATCCTACGGTGGACACCGGACCAACGGGGGCGGTTCAACTGCTGGTCGCTCTAACGGGCTGACTCACTGCCTCTCCTCCTGCTGTTTTTCGCGCGCACGGCTTGGCAGTGCGGCGACTCTGTCGCTAAGGTCCTGCGGACAGACTTGGGAGAATGCCGTGAGCCAGACAGTCTATCCTGTGCCGGAGGAATGGCGCACGCGCGCCTATGTGGATGCGCAGGGCTATGCGGACCTCTATCGCCGCTCGATCGACGATCCCGAGGGCTTCTGGCGCGAGCAGGCGCAGCGGCTCGATTGGATCAAGCCGTTCACCCGCGTCAAGGACACCAGCTTCGACGAGGCCGATTTCGGCATCAAATGGTTCGCGGACGGCCAGCTCAATATCGCCGCCAACTGCCTCGACCGGCATCTCGCCGAGCGCGGTGACGTGCCGGCGATCCTGTGGGCGGGCGATGATCCCTCCGAGAGCCGCACCATCACCTATCGCGAACTCCACGAGGACGTCTGCCGCTTCGCCAACCTGCTGAAGGCGCAGGGTGTCCGCAAGGGCGACCGCGTCACCATCTACCTGCCGATGATTCCCGAGGCGGCGATGGCGATGCTGGCCTGCGCGCGGATCGGCGCGATCCACTCGGTGGTGTTCGGCGGCTTCTCCCCGGATAGTCTCGCCGGCCGCATCACCGATTGCGATTCCGCCTTCGTGATCACCGCCGACGAGGGGCTGCGCGGCGGCAAGACGATTCCGCTCAAGGCCAATGTCGATGAGGCGTTGACCCATTGCACCGGCGTCAAATCGGTCATCGTGGTCCGGCGTACTGGCGGCAAGGTCGCCATGACGCCGGGGCGCGACCATTGGTATCACGAGTTGCGCGACGCAACCGCGCCCGATTGCCCAGCCGAGCCGATCGGTGCGGAGGACCCGCTGTTCGTGCTCTATACCTCCGGCTCCACCGGCAAACCCAAGGGCGTGTTGCACACCACCGCCGGCTATTTCCTGTGGTGCGCCGTCACCCACCATTATGTGTTCGATTATCGCCCCGGCGACATTTACTGGTGCGCGGCCGATATCGGCTGGGTCACCGGCCACAGCTACATCGTCTATGGCCCGCTCGCCAACGGCGCGACCACGGTGATGTTCGAAGGCGTCCCCAACTACCCGGATTTCAGCCGCTTCTGGCAGGTTGTCGACCAGTTCAAGGTGAGCACCTTCTACGGCGCGCCGACCGCGATCCGCGCGCTGATGCGCGAAGGCGACGCGTGGGTGAAGAAGACCAGCCGCGCCTCGCTGCGCCTGCTCGGCTCGGTCGGGGAGCCGATCAACCCGGAGGCGTGGGACTGGTATCATCGCGTCGTTGGGGACAGCCGCTGCCCGATCGTCGACACCTGGTGGCAGACCGAGACCGGCGGCCATATGATCACGCCGCTGCCCGGCGCGATCGCGCTCAAGCCCGGCAGTGCCACCCAGCCCTTCTTCGGCGTGGTGCCGCAGATCGTCGACGCGGATGGCAAGGTGCTGGAAGGGGCTTGCGAGGGCAATCTCGTCATCGCCGATAGCTGGCCGGGGCAGATGCGCACGGTCTGGGGCGACCATGAGCGCTTTTTCCAGACCTATTTCAGCACCTATCCCGGAAAATATTTCACCGGTGACGGCTGCCGGCGCGACGCGGATGGCGATTATTGGATCACCGGCCGCGTCGATGACGTCATCAACGTCTCTGGCCACCGCATGGGCACGGCCGAGGTGGAGAGCGCGCTGGTCGCTCATGCCAAGGTGGCGGAAGCCGCGGTGGTCGGCACCCCGCATGATATCAAGGGGCAAGGCATCTACGCCTATGTGACGCTCAACGCCGGCGAGGAAGGCGACGATGCGCTGCGCAAGGAGCTGGTGCAGTGGGTGCGCCACGAGATCGGCCCGATCGCGACGCCGGACGTCATCCAGTTTGCCCCTGCCCTGCCCAAGACGCGCTCGGGCAAGATCATGCGCCGTATCCTGCGCAAGATCGCGGAGGGGCAAGTCGACCAGCTGGGGGACACGTCGACGCTCGCCGATCCCGGCGTGGTCGACAATCTGGTGGCGAACCGGCAGCGGGTGCAGGCCTGACGGCGGCGGGGGGACGAGAGCGGATCGCGACCAAGCGTCCGCTCGCCCCGAGCTAATCCAAGGGCCCCCCTCCGGCGCGACGGCTCGGGCCGGTGTCGACGGGTTTATGTTGTCGGGGCAGGCGTCATTTAGAAAGCAGACCTTCCGACAAGCTCAGGGCGGACGGAAACTGGGTCTCTGTCCGCTTACAAACACCTGTAGGCTGTGGGAGACAGGCCCTGAGAGCGAGCGAGGTCGCGAGGATGGACCCCGCGCGGTTCAGGCCGCCTTTGCGACCGCCTGTCCCTCACCCCTCTTGAGCCTGCGGCGATATCCCCCTAGCCTGCGGTGAAGCCCGACCCATCGTTTCGCCGAGACCCATGCCCCTGATTATTCGTCGCATTTCCGCTCTCCTCTCCCTGTTGCTCCTCTCGCTCCCCGCCATGGCCGCCGCGCCCAGCGCGACGCGGCCGACACCGGGCTATGTGCGGGTGAAGCTGGAGACGAGTATGGGCAACATTGTCATCGCGCTGGACGCCAAGCGCGCGCCCAAGACGACGGCTAATTTCCTCGTCTATGTGGATGACGGGCGGCTGGACGATACCAAATTCTACCGGGCCTATCGGCGCAAGGACAATGCGAAGCTCGGCTTCGTGCAAGGCGGCATCGATACGGAGGCGCGGCGCATCTACTTCCCCACCGTGCCGCTCGAAACGACCGACCAGACCGGCCTCAAGCATCTCCACGGCACCATCTCGATGGCGCGGCACAAGGATCCGGATTCGGGCACTGGCAATTTCTCGATCCAGATTGGCCCCAACCCCACCCTGGACGCGCGCCCGGGCTATCCCGGCTACGCCGCCTTCGGGCAGGTGGTGGCGGGGATGGAGGTGGTCCAACGCATTCTGGCGCAGGAAACCTGCTGCGGACGCGGCGTCATGTTCGGGCAGATGCTCAAGCAGCCGGTGATGATTCACCGGGCCGTCCGGCTAGATGGCACCCCGAAGCCGAGCGGTGGCGTTAAGCCCTGGCTGATGCGCAAGCGCGAGCCCGCGAAGAAGTAGCGGCGCCTACGCGCAGGATGGGAGGGGTAGCGCGGATGCAGAGCGCCGCAGCCATCAGGGGCGGATTCGGGAGGCAGTCGGATTTAACCGGTGTCTCCGCTTGATCAGGGCGCGCACCGCTGCGTCCAGAAGGGCGCCGTGCTCCTGCGCAGGCAAAAGCTGAGCGTGGTGAGGAACGAGGTCCCATCCCCTGTTCCCCGGGGCCTCTGGCCTATGCGGGAGCACATAATGGCGCGCCCATGCCGAGCGGGCCGTTTCAGTGTCCCGCCGTTCTCGTTTCGCCCGCTTGTACGGCGCAGGCTCCACGTGATCGCGCGCGCCACCGGTCGCTTCCCTGACCGGGAGTAACGAACGGCTGGCTCTGTTGCGCATCGTGGCTGGCAACTGCGTGGCCCGCGCCATCGCCAGCGTACCCAAGGCGATCCTCGACGGAAGGCGCTGGCTGCCCCTCCCCCGCATCTACCGTCCGAGCAGCGCCCGGGCTTGCCCGCTCAGTTCCGCGATCATCGCGGCGGTGGGATTGGCGGCGGCTTGGGCGCGGGCGATCAACTGGCGGTATTTGGTAACCGCCGTGTCGTTTGTCGCCAGCCAATCGGCGACAAACTCGCGGCAGGCCTTTTTCCCGGCCCCGGCGAGGAAGGTCAGGCGCATCTGCTGAAGATCGCGCGCGCTGCCGGCGACGAGCAGCCGTTCCCACGGATCGCTGGGGTGCATGCGCGCGGCGAGGCCTTGCAGCCAGTCGATGCCCAGCGCCTCGCCCAGCCGGGTAAACGCATGGGCGATGCTGATCTCATCCTGCCCCAGATCCTGGGCAAGCAGCGCCAAGCCGGTTGCGCCGTCCATCTTGACGAGCATGACCACCTTGGCCGCCAGTGCCTTGCCCACGCCGAGGGCGAGCAGCTCGGCCATCAGCCCCGCAGCGCGGCGCGCAGGCTCAGGCGGGAGCAGCGTGTCGACATCCTTGCTAAGCACCGCCAGCGCCGGGTGCAGCATGGCGACGGCCTCGCTCGGGCTCATGTTGGCCGGCAGCGAACGATGCGCGTCGCCGATGTGGCCGGCGATGGCGTTGGCCACCTGTCGGTAGAGGGTGAGGCGCGCCTGCTCGCTGAGCTTCGCCGCGTCGATCTCGTCCCACAGTGCCTTCACGTCGAACAGATGCTCGGCAACGGCGAAGCCGCGGGCGATTCCATCCAGCGTGCCGCCGGCTTCCTCCGCCAGCGTGAACGGCAGGATAACGCCAAGACGGTTGACGATGCGGTTTGCGAGCTTGGTGGCGATGATCTCGCCGCGCAGCTGGTGGGCGGCGATGGCGTCTGCTTCGCGCTTGCGCATTTGCGGGGGGAAGGCGCGCATCAGATCATCCGTGAACAGCGGGTCACTGGCGAGGTCGCTCTCCTCGATCGCCGCTTGCAGCGCCAGCTTGGCGGTTGAAAGGAGGATGGCGAGTTCTGGCCGGGTCAGGCCGAGGCCGTCGCCGGCGCGACGCAGGAGCTCCTGGTCGCTGGCCAGCCCCTCGACCCGCCGGTCGAGATGACCTCCCGCCTCCAGCGTATCGATCAGCCGCACATAGGAGGCGAGATCGTCGGTGCCGCCGAGCTGCGCGATGGAGAGGCCGAGCGCCTGCAGGCGATTGTCCTCCAGCACGATCTCGGCGACGTCGTCGGTCATCTCGGCGAGCAGGGCGTTGCGCGCCTCTTCGGCGAGCCGGCCCTCGATCATCTCCTTGTTGAGAGCGATCTTGATGTTCACCTCATTGTCCGAGCAGTCGACACCGGCGCTGTTGTCGATGAAGTCGGCATTGATCCGCCCGCCCTTGAGCGCGAAGGCGATACGCCCGGCTTGCGTGACGCCCAGATTGGCGCCCTCGCCGATCACCTTGGCGCGTACATCCTCGCCGTCCACGCGCAGCCGGTCGTTGGCGGCGTCGCCCACGTCCGCATTGCTTTGCGCGGCAGCCTTTATGTAGGTGCCGATGCCACCGAACCAGAGCAGGTCGGTTTGCGCACGCAGCAGGGCGGCAATGAGCGCGGCCGGCTCAAGCGCGCTTTCGCTGCTGCCGATCAGGGCCTGCATTTCCTTGCTCAAGGGGATGCTCTTGAGGCTGCGCGAGAAGACGCCGCCGCCCTTCGAGATGAGGGTCTTGTCATAATCGTCCCAGCTCGAACGCGGCAGCTTGAACAGCCGGGCCCGCTCCTTCCAGCTCGCCGCCGGATCTGGGTTGGGGTCGATGAAGATGTGGCGATGGTCGAAGGCGGCGACCAGCAGAAGCGTCTTGCTGAGCAGCATGCCATTGCCGAACACGTCGCCGGACATGTCGCCGACGCCGATCACGCGCACGCTCTCCTTCTGCACGTCGACGCCCATCTCCGCGAAGTGGCGGCGGACGCTAAGCCACGCGCCGCGCGCAGTGATGCCCATCTCCTTATGGTCGTAACCGTGCGAGCCGCCGCTTGCGAAGGCATCGCCCAGCCAGAAATCGCGCTCGATGGCCAGGGCATTGGCGACGTCCGAAAAGGTCGCCGTGCCCTTGTCGGCTGCGACGACGAAATAGGGGTCGTCCCCGTCGCGCACGACGATGCCCTTGGGATGCACCACCTTACCCTTGACGATATTGTCCGTGACCGAGAGCAACGCGCGAATGAAGATGCGGTAGCTCTCCGTGCCCTCCGCCAGCCAGGCGTCGCGGTCGGTCGGTGCAGGGAGCTGCTTGGGATAGAAGCCGCCCTTCGCGCCGGTCGGTACGATAACGGCGTTCTTGACGCGCTGCGCCTTCAGCAGCCCGAGAATTTCGGTGCGGAAATCGTCGCGCCGGTCGGACCAGCGCAGGCCACCGCGCGCGACGCGGCCGGCGCGCAGATGGACGCCCTCGACGCGCGGCGAATAAACCCAGATCTCGCGCCATGGCAGTGGCTTGGGCAGGCCGGGGATGCCGGCGCTGTCCAGTTTGAAGGCCAGCGCTTCCTGCCTGGCGGGGGTGAAGGCGTTGGTGCGCAACGTGGCGCGGATCACCGCCCGGTAGAGCCGCAGGATGCGATCATCGTCGATGCCGCTCACTTGCTCCAGTGCGGTGTCGATCTCTTGATCGAGCGCGGCGGCGGTGGCGTCGCGGTCGCGCGCCTGCGCCGGATCGTGCAGCGCGAGAAACAGCCGGACGAGCAGCCGCGCAATCCCCGCCTCACGACGCAGCGCTTCGACCACGGTGGTCAGCCCATAGGAGACGCCGGTCTGGCGCAGATAGCGGAAGATGGCACGCAGGAAGACGATGTCGCGCGGGCCGATATCGGCGGTGACGATCAGCTCGGCGAATCGGTCGTTCTCTGCCCGGCCCTCCAACACGGCATCGAGCGCTTCACTGACGGTCGCGGCGCGCGCCAGCACAGGCGCGGCCAGACCACCATCCTGCCGCTCCAGCGTGAAGCGCTGGATGTGGCCGAGCGCTTCGCCCTCCTCGCCCACCGCCGCGCTCTGTTCCTCGATCGCGCGGAAGCCGAAATTTTCCAGTGCTGGCACCGCTTCGGAAAGAACCAGCGGTTCCAGACTATAGACCTTGACGCGCAGCCGATGAGCTGCGTCCGCCCCCTGGTCCGGGCAGAAGCGCACGCTGCGCGCGTCCGGGCCGTCGAGGGCGTGCAGCGCGAGAATGTCCAGCGCCGCCTCCTCCGGCCCTGCGCTCTCGCGGTAGGAGATTGGCAGGCCGGGCGCATAGCGCTGGGCCAGGGTGAGCGCACGGGCGCCCTCGCCCTGATCGGCGAGGGCCTGCTCGACGGCGGGCACCCAGCCGCGCAGCATCTGCGCAAGCTGGCCGTCGAGCGCATCGGCATCGGGCATGTCGGCGTGCTGGCGCATGTCGAAGGTGAAGCGAACCAGGGCGAGGCCGCTATCCTCCAGCGCGATCGACCAGCCGAGCGGTGTGGCGCCGCTGGCCTCGGACAGCATCGCGGCGATCGCTTCGCGCTGGCCGGCGGAGAGATCGTCGCGCATCATCCAGACAAAGGCGAACATGTGCCGGCCCAACGGGTCGCGGACCAGTTCCAGCTTGGGGCGCGGCCGGTCCGCCAGCGACATGGCGGTGAGCGTGATGCGCTCGCGGTCCTCGGGCAGGAACGCCAGCATCAGGTCGTGCGGCAGTGTCGTGAGGGCGTGCACCATCGTCTTGGCCGCGTGCCCGTCCGGATCGTAGCCGAACCGAGCCATGAGGGTGGAGAGGGTATCGCGCAGGATGGGGATCTCTTCCGCCTTGGCGGCCAGCGCCGCGCTGGTCCACAAGCCGGCATGGATCGAGAGCGCCGACACTGTTTCGCCATCGCGGATCGGCACGATGAACAGGTCGATGAGCACCCGGCGGTGGACGCGCGAGAGGCGATTGGACTTGAGGACGAGCGGGCCCGCATGGCCGGCATCGAACCAGGCGAAAGCGGCCTCGATGGCGGTGACGGATAGCAGGGGCTCGTCGGTCAACGTGCAGATGCCCTTGGCGCGGCTTGCCTTGCCGTCGCGCCCGCGCTGCTCGTGACCGAGCTGGGTGAGGTGGCGCTTGAGCAGCCAGCGCAGCAGGTCGCCGCCCTCGCCGGGGCCGAGTCGGTTGGCGTCCGCGTTCATCGCCTCGATCATCGGCCGCCAGCCGCTCACGGCGGCGCGGACATGGGCCAACGTCACGTCGAGCGCCTTGGCGAGCGCCTGCCGCCCGCGCGCGTCAAGCCGGTCCGTCTCGATGTAGATCAGCGATTCGCGCCGCGCCTGGTCCTCGTCGCCGATGCTGACGAGGCGCCCTTCCCCATCCCTCAGCACCGGCAGGATCGGGTGGGCAAGCAGGTGGATGACCAGCCCCGCCTCGCTCAGGCAATTGGCGATGCTGTCGACCAGGAAGGGCATGTCGTGATTGGCGATGGCGAGGCGCTGGAGCCGGGCGCCGCCGTGCGCCGCGCGCCGGTCCTCGCCGCTGTCAATCGCGATGGCCGAGGCGCCCCCCTTGCGGATGGCCGCAGCCTCGGCGAGGAAGGCGGCCGCCGCCTCAACCCCACCGGTGTCGAGTAAGTCCCTTTCACTCCCGTGCAGCCCTTCGACCAGGGCCTTGGCGATGATGGAAATGGTGGAGTCGTTCCGCTGCACGGCTGCGCTCATGCGATCCTCTCCTTGACGGGTCACGTCTCAGGGGCCGGCGGCACCATGCGGCCGCCATTCGGGCCTATGACCGATGGTTAGTCCTCCGCCGGAGACACCGCAACACGCCAGCCGTGCCTTTTACCCGTGCGCAACCCGGCCGGCGCGGCCGCCGGAGACGGTCAGAGCTGGCGTGCCGCTACGGAATAGACGCGTCCCGACAGCCGGTCCGCGCCATCCAATGTGGCGACAACGGCGTGGCTGCCATCCGCTTCCTGACGCAGAATGACCACGGCGAGGCCGGTTTCGTCGAATGTGACGCCGTTTTCGTCGATCGGCCGGGCCTTGCCGAGCTTGCGGCGGGCGCGATTCGCAGCGGTGGCCGCCTTGGCCGGCGCGGCACCCCGCCGGGCCGCACGCACAATGGCGACGAGGCCCTTGAGGCCGCCCTGGACCTCGTGGAGATGATCGATCAGCGTGCCCGGCGCCATGTCGTGGTCCAGCGCAAATTCAATGGCGCAGACGAACTCGGCGAGGCGCGTCTTGTCGTAGGTTTCGCCGAACACCAGCTTGACCAGCGCGGTAAGCGGGCTGCGGGGCTGCGCGATCAGCCCGGCGTCGGCCAGCAGCGCGGCATAGTCCTCCGGTCGTGCGGCGGCAGCGCGTGCGAACGCATGGGAAAGGCCGACGGCACGGTAGAGCGCGTGACGGGTGCGGCCCTCGCTGGCCGTTGCGGCGGCGGCGGCGTCGCGCGCGCGTGCCAGGCTGTCGGCGAGTGATTCGGTGGCATGGTCCACGGCGATCATCGCGTCGGTCAGCACGAAGCTGTCGTCCTCGTCGCCGGCGCTGGGCGCGTCGGCCCACACCGGGACGTCGGGCACGACGCTGAGCGCGGGAGCCGGCGCGGCCTGCACCTGGGCTGCGATGCTGTCGGAGAGCGCGTCGGTCGCCACTTCCTTCCAGTTGATGACGCCATAAACGAAGTCGATCGTGTCGTCGTCCGTCGAGAAGGGCATCATGATGCCGCGATACATGATCTCGGCACCGCGCTGGTTGGTGAACTCCGCCTCGAACCCGATGGGCGCGGCGTTGGCGACAATCTGGAGATAATGGTCGGTCAGCCGCGAGAGCAATGTGCGCGGCGGGATGTCGCTGGCGCGCGTGATCGGCGTGGTGATGTCGCATTGCGCCGCCAGGGCGCTGCCGAGAAAAGCGATGGCGGGGTTTTCGACTCCGCTCGTGAAATCCAGCAGCACGCTGTGCGAGCCGAAATCATGCAGCTCGGACGGGTTGAGCGCCTCGATGCTGGGCAACGCGCGGTCGCCGAGCAGCGAAGCCCAATAATTATAAGCGCGGATATGCATGCGCCGCTCGTCGAACCGGACGATCGGCGGCGCCTCCATGGCCTCGTCGAGCAAGCCGGCCTCCTCGGGGCGGTCGTGCTGCTGTGTGTTCATTGGTGACCTGCCAATCCGCTATGTCGTCGGCCGAGTGTGCCGAAGAAGGGTAAAAGCCGGGTAAAGGGCGATCGGCCCCGCGCCGGCCCGCGCGGAATCAACGATGGGGTGCGGCTATGGCTTGCCAGACGGGCAGGCTGCTGGTAAGCGCCGCCGCTGCATCAAGGGCACCTACGGGCGCCTGCACCGGAGCCGCTTTAGCTCAGCCGGTAGAGCATCGCATTCGTAATGCGAGGGTCAGGTGTTCGAGTCACCTAAGCGGCACCATTCCTTTTTTGTAAAACATTGCCGTTGGGTCCACTGCCCGCTTGGACCCCTTGCCCGATGGCTTCCCAGATCAACGATTTTACCCGGCCGCTTCCGCACAGGACGCCGGATCAGCACGCCCGCGTCCAGCGCTGATACCAGTCGCCGACAGGCCCGGATGCAATAAAAAATGGCGAGGGATTGCTCCCCCGCCATGACGTGATCATGTGTAAGGGCAGTCAGCTACGGCCCTTGTCGTGCTCGCCCTGCTTGCCTTGCTTATCGGAATGACCGCCCTGCTGGTGCTTTTGCCCAGAGGACGCCTCCCGCTTCTCGTCTTGGCCGTGCTGGGCTTTTCCTGACTGTTGACGGTTCTTGTCGCTATTCGGCATCTCGTTTCCTCTCAACGTTCACGCGGCTACCGCTCGGCAGCCTTGGTCAGTCAACGACACTGCCCTCTGATTGTTCCTAAGTTTGCGGCGAGTTGTGGTCATGATTGCCCAACGGTGCACCGTCGATTGCGGTATCTTTATCGGCACCGGCATTGCTGATCATAAAACAGCCGGAAATCAGTAAGATGGAAACCAAGATCGCGCATGCCGCCTCCGGCATGTTCGGGGCGCGATGACCGTCTATCTGGGTTACAATGACGCTGACAGCGATGCCGAGGGCATTGCCGAACAGGAGTGCAAGGATCGACGGCCGGTTGGTTATCAGGCGCATAAAGATGCTCCCATTCGCAAGCGGGAGCTTTCCTCGTACTACCGGGCGCTGACGAGCCTGCGGACTCGGAATCAGCGATAACCCATATCATCACGTCTGACGGGGCAATGCCACACATTTGCGGCCGGGTGATCCAAGCAGGCGAAACGCGTGCTGGAAACAGGACCATGCGGCGGCGTTTACGTTTTATGACGCAAAATCCATGATGCGCTGCTTGGTCGCTGGTCCCTCATCTTGGCAGTGGGCGTGTTCGATGCCGCGATCGCGATGGTTTCTGGTCGAGGTCAATCCTGAGCGCGCCACTCGTTTCTCACTGGATAGGTGAGAATGGCGTAGGTCAGACCCTTGGCTGCGCGATTCCGAAGCGCTCGCGCGCTTCTTCAACCGTCGCGGGCGCAAGGCCGTAAAAGGCGGCGATATCGGCGGCCGCGCGAACCATGTCGCGATTGTAGGTGGCGACCTTCCCATCGGGGAGATGGATCCCGTCCTCGAAGCCGACCCGTACCAGATCGCATTTCATCGCAAGTCCCAGCGTGACGAGCGGGAACATGTGCCGCCCCGTGCCGGTCACGCCCCAGATCGCCTGCGGGAACAATCGCTGCCCCTCATCGATCGAGAAAATGATGTTACGCGGATAAGGGGGCGTCGATCCGAAGCCGCCACCGTGGAGCAGCCAGATGTTCTTGCGGTGGCGGTCGAACAAGCCCTCCTCCGCGTAGCGGAGAAGACGGTGGAGCGAACTGGTTTCGATCACTTCATATTCAAGCGCCGTCCCCTTCTCATACACGGCCTTGATGGTCGCGCGGAGCAATTCCGGTGAATTGACGTATGGCGTCTCGCCCGGATAACCGCCCTCGGGATTGTGAAAATCCGCAGATCCGGCCGCGATGCCGAACAGGTCCTGCTGAGGCTGGATGTTGAGCAGGCCGAGCCGCTCCGTATCATCGGGCCAGTAAAGTTGGCCGGTCTTGGGATCGCGCCGTACACCGATGCCGTTGGTGGTCTGGATGAGTATCGGGGAGCGCGCGCGGATCTCGCGAATGATTTGCGCATAGATTTGCGGATCCCCGCTGTTCTTGCCATCGGGACCGCGCGCATGGACGTGCACCATGGCCGCGCCGGCTTCCCAGCAACGCGCAGCTTCCTCGCCAATCTCATCCGGCTGCTTGGGCACGATCGCGCCTTCGCGATCTTGCTGCATGCCGCCATTGATGGCGACGGTAATGATGACCTTATTCCCTTCGAGCATCGAATCCCTCCGTGTGCGAGACTCCGATGGCAATTCGCGGCGACGTCGTCTGTCCTCCCCCGAGAGGACAACGCTGTCCGCCGCGATATGCGAGTTATGCGCCTTGGAGAGACGGGCATGAATTCAACTCACTGCGAGGCGCAGGTGAAAGGCGATTCCGACAAGAGAGGCGCCATGGACCTGGCCGTTATCGGCGCTTGTTCGTTGGCTTATCTGCTCGACGGCATTGTTTTCACCATTTTGGGGCCGATGGCGCCGGACCTGGCGCGCGCCCTCTCTCTGAGCAACGTCCAACTCGGGCAGATCTTTTCGGCCAATCTGATTGGCCAATGCATTGGCCTTGTGTTCTTCCCGCTGATCGGCCACCGGGCGAGCCATCGACTGATTATTGTCTCAACACTTTGCGGTTTTGGGATTTTTCAGGCCGCGAGTGGTCTGGCGATGGATGCCGGGCAGCTCTTCTGGCTGCGGCTCGTGACTGGGTTTTTTCTGGGGGGCTCGCTGCCGAGCTGTCTCGCCATGACCACGGCAGCCGCCCCTCCCCACCGGCGCGGCCTTGCGATCACCATTCTCTTCACCGGCTATGCGATCGGATCGACGGTGGCGGGTTTCGTGCCCGTCCTTTTTGCCAACCTTGGCGGCTGGCGCGTGGCGACGGCTGCCGTCGGAGTCGCCTGCCTCGTTTTTGCGCTCGTCGCATGGCCATGGCTGCGTGATCCGCAGCCGGAGCAAACTGTTGATACCCACCAGGAAGGAGCAATGCGCGCTGTCGCTGCCCTTTTTCGCCCTCCCTATCTTCTTGGCACGATTGCGCTTTGGATCCTGTTCATCTCGTTGCTGACGCTCAGCTACTGCCTCTTTAGCTGGTTGCCGATCCTGCTTGTACAGGTTGGGCATGAGGCAGACTTGGCCGCAATGTCCGTGTCGATCTTTTCCTTCGGCGGAATTGTTGCGGCATTGGTGGTAGGGTTGCTTATCGATCGCTTCGGCGCAAAGCCCGTGCTCAGCATCTTCCTCGCGTTGGCCGCCGTGCTTCTGTTCAGTATCGGGCAACTGCTCGCGACGGCCTCGACGGGCGTCCTGCTCACCCTTCTCGCCATTTGCGGGTTTTTCGCGCTGGGTGCCTATGGCGGCATCAACGTTGTGCTCGCCGGCTTCTACGCTCCGCCATTGCGGGCGCTCGGCATCGGCGTCACCAAGAGCGTCAGTCGGGTCGGAACGGTTCTCGCACCGATCATGATTGGCGTGGCCCTGAGCGCTGGGGTCGCGGAAACGAGGGTTATGGCGCTTTTCGCGCTGCCGGCTGTGTTCTCCCTGCTCGCGTTGATGCTGATCGCGGCGCCAAAGCGTGATACGAGCGGCCGCATAAGCCGAATGGTGGCAGAGGAGAGAGCGTGACTCACATCCAGCAGATCCGCGATTGGCGCGCGCCGACGACGACGTGCGTGACCTACGAGAAGCTCCTGGCCGCCATGGGCACACAGGAATTCGGCTCGACCGTGCGGGATTCGGTGCTCTCCGCCACGTCTGGTGCCCGGCGCCTCTATCTCTTTGAGACCGTCAGCAGGTTCGATAACCATCTCGTCTATAGCTGCTGCGAACCAGGCCTTGCCGACCTTTTTCCCCTCTACGAACGGAGCTACCTGCCGCTGGACCCCCTGCAGGATGCCTACCGTGCCGCATCTGCCTGCAGCGATCTCGTCGTCCAGCGTATCCTCCCTTCCGACATTTCTTCGGCCGGTTTCCGGCGGCGGTTCTTTGACGAACCTGGCATTATCGAGCGTATGTCCATCGTGCAGCGCGGTCCGGAGCGCTGGCGGGGCATGAACATCGCGCGCCATGCGAGCGATGGATATTTCTCCGATCAGGAGCTCAATGCGCTGATCGACCTCGCCTGCCTCGTCCTCCCGATGCTATCCGTCAACCGGGAGAGAGCCGATGGCGTCGTCCGTCGGCTCAATGTCGACCAGATCGAGGCGCGCTTCGCCTCGCGTTATGCGAATCTGACGCTTCGTGAGCGACAGGTTTGTGCACGCGCGGCGATGGGCATGACGGTCGAGGCGACGGCGCTGGATCTCGCCATCGCCAAGACATCTGTGCTCACATACCGAAAGCGTGCCTATCAGCGCCTGCATGTCTCCAGCCCCAATCAGCTCTACTCGCTGGTCAGTCACTAAGGGCTGATTTCGCATGCCCGATTTGTCCTTTCGCTGAAGGACAGACGCGAACCCTCAGGTCCCGTACCTCCTGCGGCTGTGGAGAGGTAATTCGGGAGGATGCAGTGAAGGGGCTCATTGGGGGCATTTCGATAGCGGTGCTTGCCGCTATTCTCGTAACGCCGGCGAACGCGCAGGAGACGCCGCCGTCTAGCAATCCGGCGACTGACGAGGCGGGCCTTGCAGACATCATCGTCACCGCGCAGCGCCGCTCGGAAAATGTGCAGAAGGCGGCTCTCTCCATTGTCGCCATTTCCGGCGACACGCTGGCGTCCCGCGGCGTCAATAATATCGACGCGCTTGCCAGCCAGACTGCCGGCGTCGAAATCCAGCCGAGCGGAGGCCCGTACACGACATTCACCGTCCGCTCGGTGAGCAACCTCAGCGGGAATGCGTTTTCCGACCCATCGATCGCGGTGAACATCAACGGCGTCTATCTCGCGACGCCCACGACATTTCGCGGACTCTTTTATGATCTTGATCGGGTGGAGGTTCTGAAGGGGCCGCAGGGCACGCTTTATGGTCGCAATGCGACTGGCGGTGCGATCAACCTCATTGCCGCGAGGCCGACATTCAACATCGGGGGAACCGTCGGTGTCACGGGCGGCAACTACGGTCATCTCGATTTGAACGCCGCCTTGAACCTGCCACTTTCGCAGAAGGTCGCGATTCGCGTCGCCGGACAACATGCCGAGCATGATGGCTATATGAGCCTCGGCACGAATGACGAACGCATCAATGCGCTGCGCGGGTCGTTGCTGTTCCAGCCGAGTGACGATTTCTCCATCCTGCTTTGGGGGGATTGGGCACATGAGGGCGGCAAGGGGCCAGGGGCAACGCTGCGCAAGGCCTGCGCGGCACTCGGTCGCCCCGGTACGAGCTGTTTCGTCGCCGATCCCTGGACGGATGTCGGCGATCTGCCCGCTGATTACATCGCTGCCGGCATCGCCGTGCAGACGCGCAACCCCTATCTCGACAACGACTATTATGGCGCCGGCCTTAATGTCGATTGGAATACAGCCATCGGGACCGTGTCCCTTGTCGGCGGCTATCGCAAATCGGACGTGCGCTACAGCAGCACGGCGACGAGCTGGCAGATTATCGAAAACCAGCATCCCGAGCAGAAGTCGCTTGAGCTCCGGCTTTCCTCACCGAGCAACAGTCGCTTCGGTTATGTGCTCGGTGCCTACTATCTCGACACCGAAATGCACGCGCGCGCCAACAGCGAAAGCGCGACGGGACGCAACTATAGCGACCAGTTCACCAACCTTTCAGGCTGGACGGGGGCCCTTTTTTCGCAGCTGAGCTTCGGTCTTACCGATACGCTTCGTCTCGTCGGTGGCGCTCGTTACACATTCGAGAAGAAAAACTCGGACAGCAACCGCTATCGCCTATCGGTCGTTGGTCCCGATCCGATCATTCCGCCCGGGCCGACGGGCCCGGTCCTCGCTTCGATCATTGGGTCACGCGAGTGGAACAAAGTGAACTGGAAAGCGGGGATCGAGCTCGATACGGGGCCGCGTAGCCTCGCTTACGCGAATGTGAGCACAGGGTTCAAGGCAGGTGGTTTCTACTACGGCCCGCCCGGGTTCACCACTTACGAGCCGGAAGAGGTAACGTCCTATGTGGTCGGGTCCAAGAACCGCTTTCTCGACAATCGTCTGCAGCTGAACGTCGAATTATTCTATCTCGAATATTCGAACCAGCAGGTCAGCTTTGTGAAACTGGTCAGCGGGTCGCCGACATTGGTGACGGAGAACGCCGCCCGGTCGCATGCCTATGGCGTCGATCTCGATAGCCAGTTCCTTGTGACGCCGACGACGCGGTTGAGCTTCCAGGCCCAATATTTGCGATCAAAATATGACGATTTCACATATCTGACCCTCGGCGCTCCGGCAGCGGCGCGGACGACCTGCACGGTGTCCGCTGGTTCGCCGCCTAATTCGGCTGTCGATTGCTCGGGGCAGACAACGTTGCGCTCGCCGCGATGGACCCTCGTGGGCAACATCGAGCAGACCGTTCCGCTTGCCAACGGCAGCCGGATCGTCGGCGATGTGAACGTCCGCTACGAGGACGACTATCAGACAGATGTGTCCTATCTGCCCGAAGCGCTGGCGAATGCCACGGCGCGGATCAATCTGAGCCTGGGCTACGAAACGGCGGACAGTATTCTATCGGTTCGGGCCTATGTCGATAATGTCACGGACGTGACCAGCATCACCGCGACGACGATGAGCACGAGCTACCCGGTGAACCAGGCCTTCGGGGTGCGGCTCCTCCCCCCGCGCACTTATGGCGTGCGGGCTCAGGTGAAGTTCTGACGACCCGGGGTAGGAAAGAAAGGCGGGATCGTTCGCGGTGTCGGGCCGTGAGATGACAGAAGCGGGCTCGGGTCTCAGCCCGGGCCCGCTAGCCAGCTGGCGCTCGTGTCATGGCGCCGGCGACAGGAGTGTGCTTGCGCGTCGGGAACACATCCACTGGACGGCCCCTTGCAGTTTCGTAGGCGAGGATTGCATCAACCCATTTCCGGCATGGGCTGGAACCGGACGGCGGCCGTCAATCCTTCCTGCGATGACGTGAGCGTGAGGCGCACGCCCATCGCGGTGCAAATCTCACGGGCGATGGCCAGTCCCAGTCCGGAACCGGGCTTGTTTGGATCGAAACGCGTACCGACTTCGAATGCCGCGGCAATCTGGTCCTCGGCCATTCCCGGCCCATCATCGGCAATCTCGATATTGAATGCGCCAGCCTTGTCAAAGCGCAGAGCGACCGTAACCTGCGCACGTGCCCATTTTCCGGCATTATCGAGCAGGATCGACATGAGCTCGAACAGGTCGACGGGATCGAACGGCAGCGTAGCGCTGTCGCATTGCTTGGTGGAGAGCGCGAAGTCGACATCAGGGTGGAGCCGGCGCATGGCGGCCAGAATGGGGAGAAGCAGCTCTGGCATGGCGCTCGAGGCGCCCGGCACATGGGCGGCGCCCGCGAAACGCGAGCGCGCGAGCTGATATTCGATCTGCTGTTCCATCATGCGGGCCTGTTCGAGCAGGACCCGGCTCGATTGGCTGGGATCGCTGCCCTCGGCCAATCGCTCGGCCTCGTCCGTCACGACGGCGAGCGGGGTGCGCAGCGAATGGGCAAGATTGCCGGCTTGAACCCGAGCCCGCGCGATCATGTCGCGGGTTTGGCGAACATAGGCATTGAGATCGCTCACCAGCGGCGCAATTTCGCGAGGATAGCGGCCTTCGAGCTGCTCGGCGCGGCTGGCGCGGAGCTCTGCAATGGCTTGGCCAAGCCGGTTCAGCGGGCGCAGCGCGAAGCTGATGATCGCAACACCGGTGCCGAGCAGCAGCGCGCCCAGTAGCACCAGCCAGACGGTAAGCTCGCGGGTGAAGCTGTGGATCAGGCGGTCGAGTTCCGCCTGATCGGTGGCGATGACAAAATGGACGTCCTCCCCATCAGGTCGGTGCTTCACAAAGCCATAGGTTATGGCGGGGCCAGTCGGCCCGTTTTCGACGACATGGGTGATTTCAGGGGAATGGGCGACATGTTCGTCCAGTTCACCCCGCGTCATTGATGCGGAGCGGAGCGTCTTCTTCCCCGGCGTTGTCACCTGCCAGTAGAAGCCGGAGAGCGGTACCTCGTAGCGCGGATCGGACAGCGGTCGGGCCAGCACCGGCTGGCCATCGTCGTCGATGCGCGTCAACCGCCCCAGTTCGCGGACGTGCACCTCCAGTTCCTCGTGGTAGCTTCGCTCGACATGGGTAGCGAATACGCGCACGGAGCCATACCAGATCGCGCCGACGCCCAGCACGACCCAGAGGAGGATCGCCGCCATGAAGCGCAGACGCAGACTACCGGCCTTTGCCTCGCCGGAGGTTCCGGGGTCGCTCATCGTTCGAACCTGTACCCGAGGCCGCGCAAGGTGGTGATCCGGTCCTTGCCGATTTTGCGTCGCAGCCGGCCGACCAGCACTTCGACAGTGTTGAGTTCCCGCGCTTCTTCCAGCTCGTAGAGATGCTCAAGGATGTCTGTCTGCGGCAGGACCTGCCCGGCGCGGCGCATGAACAACTGCAGCAGGCGGAACTCCTGACGGCTCAGCGAGAGCGGTTCACCGTCGAGTTCGACAAGCCGGATGACCGGATCCAGGCGCAGGCCGCCGCTCGAAAGGCTATTCTCGCGCTTGCCCAGATGCCGACGAAACTGCGCATTGAGTCGGGCCAGAAGCTCCTCGAACCGCACCGGCTTCACCACGAAATCGTCAGCGCCGGCATTGAGGCCCTCGACCTTGTCCCGCCAGCTCCCGCGCGCGGTCAGGATGAGGATGGGGCAGTCGACGCGGGCATTGCGCCAGTGCCGCAATAGATCGATACCATCGCCGTCAGGCAGGCCGAGGTCGAGAATGATGGCCCGCATCTTGTCGAGGTCAGGCCAGTTCTGCGCCATGGTGTGTGAAGTGGCGAGATCGACCGCAAAATCGGCACCTCGTAGCCGCGCGCTCAACCTCCGGCCCAGTTCCGGATCATCTTCCACCAACAGCAATCGCAATCGCATCTCCTGCACCCGGCGGAGCGCGCCCGGGTGACTGACAATGATGCGGAAAGCTGACAGGAAGCGGACAGACTGACAAGTTGTTGTCAGCTTCGTGCGGCATGGCGCCACTATGGATCCGCGTTTGCTCCTGGCCGTCCCCTGTTCCGCGCTCTTGCTGCTCGCTGCCTGCTCGGCCGATGAGACGCCGGCTCAAAACGGAGCCGCTGCCGATCCGCTGGCGGCCCTTGATATCCGTACGACCAAGGCGGAGGAGGCGGGCTCTGTCCCGCTGGTTACGGTGCCGGGCCAAATCACCTTGCCCCCCGAAGCCCGTGTCGCCGTGACGGCGCCGTATCCCGGTGCCGTGGTGCGCCTGTTCGTGATTGAGGGTGAGGCGGTCCGCCAGGGCCAGCCGCTCGCTCTGGTGCGCGCCGCAGAGCCGGTGCAAATCAGCGGTGCGTTAGCCCGCGCACAGGCCGAGTTGGGGCTCGCCGAAGCGCGCGCCCGGCGGATGAGCGAGCTAGCGCACGAGGGCATCATTGCGCAAGCACGTGCGGACGAGGCGGAGGCCGGGCTGCGGCAGGCGCGTGCTTCGCTCGCCGAGAATCGGCATCTTGCGGCCCTCGGCAGCGTCGGAGCGGACGGCATGATGACACTTCGCGCGCCGATCTCCGGCCGGGTCGCGCATGTCGCGGTCCAGACAGGCGGCCCGGTCGATGGCATGACGGCGCCTTTCATCATCGAAAATCCGTCGGCGTGGCAGGTTGACCTGCAAATCCCCGAACGTTTCGCCCAGGTTGTGAAGCCGGGCATGGTCGTCGAAGTGCCGCTTGCCGGCGGTGACGCCGCGTCGGTGACGACCAAGGGGGTGGTCCTGTCGGTCGCGCCTTCGATCGATCCGGCTACGCGTTCGGTTTTGGTCAAAGCGCGGATTGACCCGGCACCCGGCCTGGTCGCGGGGCGGAATGTCATGGTGTCGATCAACGGCGCGGCAACCGCGCAGGGCGTTTCGGTGCCCTCGTCAGCCATTGCCCGGATCGGCGGCGAAGCCCATGTCTTTGTCCGGACGGGCAAGACCTTCGTGCCCCGCCGGATCGTGTTGGCTGCTGAATCCGCGCAAAACAGCGTCGTTTCCGACGGGTTGAAACCGGGGGAGACCGTTGCTGTCTCCGGCATTACCGAACTCAAGGCCATCGCGGCGGAGTAGCGCGGGGATGTTGCGCAGCCTTGTCGAAAAGACGCTCAAGATGCGCATGGCGGTGCTCGGCTTCGCGGCGTTGCTTGCGGCGATCGGCGCCTGGTCCTTCGCCAATCTGCCGATCGATGCCTTTCCCGACATCAGCTCAACGCAGGTGAAAATCATCCTCAAGGCGCCCGGCATGACCCCGGAGGAGGTGGAGAGCCGCGTCATCACGCCGATCGAGATGGAGATGCTGGGCATCCCAAACCAGACGGTGCTTCGCTCGGTCGGCAAATATGCCATTGCCGATATCACCATCGATTTTGCGGACGGGACCGACATCTACTGGGCCCGTACACAGGTCGCCGAGCGACTGGCCGCCGTGAAGGACGACCTCCCGGATACCGTGGATGGCGGCATTGCGCCGATCTCCACGCCCCTGTCGGATATGTACATGTTCACGCTGGAGGGGCCGCAAAGCCTCACCGAGAAGCGGCGCATTCTCGACTGGGTGATCCGCCCGGCGCTGCGCACCGTGCCAGGCGTCGCGGATGTCAACGCACTGGGCGGTTATGTCGAGGCCTTCGAGGTCGCGCCGGACAATGCCGCGCTCGCAGCGGCGGGGCTCAGTACTGCTGATCTCGTCGCAGCCATCGAGACGAACAATCGGAATGACGGCGCCGGGCGGCTGGTAACCAGCGAAGAAGCGTTGATCGTCCGTTCGACCGGTGCGGTCCGCACGCTGGATGATCTTGCCAGCACTGTGGTCAAGACGGCGGATGGAGCAGCCGTGCGGCTCGGCGACGTGGCGCAGGTCCGGATGGGCACGCTGACGCGCTATGGCGCGGTCAGCAAGGATGGGAAGGGAGAGGCGGTCCAGGGGCTGGTCATCGGCTTGCGTGGCGCCGACGCGAGCAAGCTGGTCGATGGCATTGAGGCGCGACTGGCGGAGATCAAACCGAGCCTGCCTGATGGCATGAGCGTGTCCGTCTTCTACGATCGGTCGGAGTTGATATCCCATGCCGTCGGCACGGTTGAAAAAGCACTGTTGGAAGCGACCGTGCTGGTTGTCATCCTGCTGCTCCTGTTCCTTGGAGACGTGCGAGCCTCGGTGATTGTCGCACTGGCACTGCCCATGGCGGCGTTGCTTACCTTCATCGCCATGCGCGCAATAGGGCTCACGGCAAACCTGATGAGTCTGGGCGGCCTCGCCATTGCCGTGGGCATGTTGGTCGACGGTGCGGTGGTGGTCGTGGAAAATGTCGTCGAGCGCCTGTCCGACGAGAAGCACGCCCGGACCAGCAAGCTGCAGAACATCTTCATTGCGACGGCCGAAGTCGCGATGCCGGTCGCTGCGGGCATGACCATCATTGCGCTTGTCTTCCTGCCGTTGCTCACGCTGCAGGGGCTGGAGGGGAAGCTGTTCTCGCCTGTGGCGCTGACCATCGTGCTTGCACTGCTCGCGGCCCTGCTCATCTCGTTGACGTTGATCCCGGTGCTCGCACTCTACTTGCTCAAAGTGCGGCAGGGGCATCATGAGCCATGGCTGATGCGCCAGATCGGGCCGCGTTACTCGGCACTGCTTGCCGGTGCCTTCGCGCGCAAGCGGCTGGTTTTCACCGTGGCGGGCGCAGCGCTCCTCGCGACCGGGGGCGCCTATGCAATCACGGGCAAGACCTTCCTTCCCACCATGGATGAGGGGTCGATCGTGTTGCAACTCGCCAAGCTGCCATCGGTCTCGCTCAAACATTCGATCGAGCGAGATCTGCAGATCGAGCGAGCGATCATGGCGCGCGTTCCGGAGGTGGAGGCGATGGTCGTGCGAGTCGGCTCTGACGAGATCGGCCTGGATCCCATGGGCCTTAACGAGAGCGATGCCTTTCTGAAGCTCAAGCCGCGTAACCAGTGGCGTGTCCGGGACAAGGAATGGCTGGTCGACGAGGTTCGCAAGGTGATGGCGGACTTCCCCGGTATCGAGCCGAGCTATACCCAGCCGATCGAGATGCGCACCTCCGAGATGTTGACCGGCGCCCGCGGCGACCTCGCCATCAAGCTGTTCGGACCGGATCTCGATGAACTCGCCCGCCTCGCAGGCCAGATCCAGGCGCGGCTTCAGACGATCCGTGGCACCAGCGAGGCGATGACCGTCGCCAATGACAGCGTCGACTATCTGCGTGTCGACATTGACCGTGTGGCTGCCGGTCGCCTTGGTATGCCGATCGGCGATTTGCAGGACATGATGCGTGCCGATGTCGAGGGCGTGCATGCGGGGACAGTCGCTGATGGTATTCGGCGCGTGCCAATCGTGCTTCGATCTGCTGACGGGCGCGCTCTTTCCCCTCAGGCCTATACCGATCAACTTTACCGCGCCCCGGGCGGGCAACTCGTTCGGGTCAGCGACGTCGCTGCCATTTCCCAGGTCGAAGGGCCGGTGAAGCTGGAGCATGAAAACGGATCGCGCTTCGCGATGATTCAGGCGTTCGTGAGCGGACGTGATCTGGTTGGCTATGTGGCGGATGCCAAGGCGGACATCGCGCAGAATGTGCAGCTACCTGCCGGCTATCGACTGGTCTGGGGCGGCCAGTTCGAGAATCAGCAGCGCGCCAGCGCACGTCTGATGATCGTGCTCCCGATTTCGATCCTGATGATCTTCGGCATTCTCTACATGTCGCTCGGCTCGGTGCGTGCCGCGCTATTGATCCTTACCAACATTCCCTTCGCCATGGTGGGCGGGATGATCGCGCTTGCTGTCGCGGGCGAATATCTCTCCGTTCCGGCTTCGGTCGGCTTTATCGCCTTGCTCGGCATCGCGGTGCTGAACGGCCTCGTCATGGTGAGCTATTTCCGGCAGTTGCGCGCGGCGGGCGTGCCGCTGGCGCAGGCCGTCCGGCGCGGCGCTGAACGCCGGCTGCGGCCTGTGCTGATGACTGCCAGCATTGCCGCTTTCGGCCTCGTGCCATTGCTGTTTGCGACCGGGCCGGGCTCCGAGATTCAGAAGCCGCTTGCCATCGTCGTGATTGGCGGACTGGTCTCGGCCACCCTGCTGACGCTGGTGCTGCTGCCTATTCTTTACGAGCGCTTTGGCGAATCCGCCGCGGAGCAAGCCGCGCTCGACGCAGGGGAGGTCTGATGCGCATCACCCGCTTCGCCCTGCCCCTGCTGATGCTGTCGGCGCCACTCGCCGCAGAGCCGGGCCTGCCCGACACAGCCGCCGTCAAGGGCGTGCTCGACGAGCATCCGAGCGTTGTCGCCGCGCGCCACAAGGTGGAAGCGGCGATGGCCGACGCGCGGGCCCGTGCAAAGGGGCCGCACGAGTTTACACTGTCCGGGGGATATGATCGGCGTCGTATCGACCTGGAGGGCGAGTTTGACGAGTATAGCGCTGAACTCACGCGGGGGGTCCGCCTGCCGGGCAAGGCGGCGATCGACCGGGAGATCGGCCAATATGGTGTGGCAGCAGCGAAGCACCTCGCCGAGGACGCCAAACATCAGGCCGCGTTGTTGCTCGCCGGTCACTGGTTCGACTGGCTGGGAGCATCGGCCAGGGCGGCCATCGATCGCCAGGCCGTGGCCAATTACGAGGCGGCCTTGAGCGCGGTGCGCCGCCGGATCGCGCTGCGCGACGCGAGCGAACTGGATGCGGATCAGACTGCCGCCGCCCTCGGCTCGGCGCGTGCGATGGCGGAGGAATCAGCCGGGCGAGCCGCGCTTGCGCGCAGGCGATTGGAAACACATTTCCCAGGCCTTCCGCTTCCGGCGGAGGCGCCCGATCTGCCGCAGCCGCAGCTTCCCGAAGGCGGCCTCGACCGTTTGCGCGACCTCGTCCTTTCGGAAAGCCACGAGCTTGCTGCGGCCGAAGCCGAGGCGCAGCGCATGGCAAGCCTCGCTGAACGGGCACGGCGTGAACGGATTGCCGACCCGTCGATAGGCGTGCGCATTTTCTCCGAGCGGGGCGGTAGCGAACGGGGCGCTGGCCTCATCTTCTCCGTACCGCTCGGCGGTGGTAATCGCCGAGCGCAGGCGGATCAGGCGGCTGCCACCGCCAGCGCGGCCAGGTCCGAAGAACGGCTTGCCCATTTCACGGTCACCCAGACTGCGGAAGATGACCTTGCCGAAGCGCGATACACCCTTGCCGTCTGGCAACGCGCCCGCGAGGGGCTGGAGGCGCAGACCGCTGCGCTCACCAAGATGCGCCGCGGGCAGGAACTGGGCGAGATCGATCTAGCCGATCGCCTGCTCGCCGAACGCATGGTTCACGATGCCTTTCGCGGCGAGGTTGCCGCACGAACGGAAGCCCTGCGCGCAATCACCAAGCTGCGCATCGACAGTCACGACCTCTGGCTCGCTGACTAGCGCGGCGTTGGCTGAATCGGGGCCACGGCAATGGGTGGCTCCCTGCTGCGCTGCTGTGTGAATCGATGCCCCTATAATTGATGCACGATCGCCGCCATCGTTCGGGGCCGGGCGACGCGGTGTGGCCGTGCCGCTTTGGTCAGGACTGCCTTCGTTCCACGCATTTCCCGCTCGACAACGACCGGCATCCACCGCCGGCATCGCCTTGATTGACCGGTTAAACCAGCCTCGCGATCGCCTCCGGTTCAGCGCGTCAAGACGGCTTGAACGCAACCATTATTCATGTTAGCCGGAATAATAATTCATTCGACCGGGAATTATCGGCGAAACGTTGTGAGGGAGAGGTTATGGACACGTTAGATCGTGCGGCGTCGCTGCTCGCCATCGCCACGGCGCTGCTGCTGCCAACATCGCTGCAAGCGCAGACGGCGCCTGCCGCAAATGATGGCAACGAGCTCGCAGATATCGTCATCACTGCCCAGCGTATCACCCAGAGCGCGCAGAAGGCCGGGTTACCGATCGACGTCGTTTCCACCACCGAGATGAAGCAGCAGCTGGTGACGCGCGCGGAGGATCTTGCGCGCACGTCCCCGGCATTGGCGGCGGTTGGCGGTGCGGGTGGCACGACGACCTTCTATCTGCGCGGCGTCGGCAACAATACCGTCAATGCCTATTCGGACCCGGCAATCGCCTTCAATTATGACGGTGTCTATATTGGCCGCCCCAGCTCCACCTCCGGGATGTTCTACGATCTTGCCCGCGTTGAGGTGCTCAAGGGCCCCCAGGGAACGCTGTACGGTCGGAACGCGACGGGCGGTGCCATCAACGTCATCCCCAACAAGCCGCGTATCGGCGAGCAGGGGGGAGAGGTCTCCGCGGGCTACGGCAATCACAACTGGTGGACGGCGCAGGGTGCGCTCAACCTGCCGGTCGGCGCGAATGCCGCCTTCCGTGTGGCCGGCAATCTCTCATCGCATGACGGCTTCCTGAGCGACGGAACCGGCAGCCAGCGCGAATATGGTGCCCGCGCGCAATTCTATGTCGAACCGACCAACGAGCTCGACCTGCGGATTGCCGCCGATTATGCGCATCAAGGCGGCGCGAGCGCCTCGGGATTCTACCTCGGCAAGGTCGATCCGATCTTCGGCCCCGGGGGATTTGCCGGCTATAGTTTCACGCCATCCGGCTTCTCATCGCGGCAGGGTGTCGGTGATCCGGCGTCGCAAGCCTATCTCGCGCCCCGCTTCATGGTCCAGGTCGGCCGCGCTGGCGCGGTGGCCGACGGCAAGCCAATGAACGACAATGATTATTGGGGCGTCTCTGCCGAGCTCAACTACAAAACCGATGCAGGGACGCTGACCATCCAGCCAGCCTGGCGCGAAGCGGCGATCGACTATCGATTCACCGGCATCTTCCGGGAGGCGGGCTCCGATGAGAAGGACCGTCAGGCCAGCGTCGAGGCGCGCTGGGCCGGCAAGGCTGGTCCGTCTATCGATTATCTGCTCGGCGGCATGTATTTTGATGAGAAGATCGGCGCGACCGCCTTCTACAACCAGTGGACGCTCTCGCCCTATCAGCAGTTCGACACCCGCACCAAATCCTGGGCAGGCTTCGGCAAGCTGACCGTCCGGCCGGTCGAGCAACTCAGCCTGACCGCGGCGGGCCGCTACACGTCCGACCGCAAGTCGTTCGTCGGCACGTCGGACGTCTATATCCTCTTCTGCGGCAATCCGGCGCTCGGCAACATTTGTCCAACCTTGCCGCTCATGCCGCTGGGCACCACCGCGGCCGGCACGGAGAGCTTCTACAACACGGCGGGTATCCCGGTTACGCCAGTCCCGCTCTTTGCGCTGCCACCCCAGGCCGGCGGATCACAGACGGCACCCTTCGTCCTGAGGTCGCCGATCGCGATCGACGCATCGCGCAAGGATAACAAGTTCACCTATCGCCTCGCGGCCCAGTATGACGTCACGCCGCGCAATATGATCTATGCGAGCTTCGAGACCGGCTATCACGCCGGCGGCTTCTCCTTCGCCCGCGGACTGGAGAGCTACGATCCGGAGACGCTGGACGCCTACACGGTCGGATCCAAGAACCGATTCCTCGACAACAAGCTGCAGGTGAACGTCGAGGCCTTCATCTGGAAGTACAAGAATCAGCAGTTCAGCCAGTTCGGCTACGATCTTGGTAACCCACCCTCGACCGTGCTGCTGACGCGGAATATCGGCACGAGCACGATCAAGGGGGTCGATCTCGACATCGAGTTCCGGGCGACCGCCACCACGACGCTGTCCGGTAGCCTGCAATATCTCGACAGCGTCTATGACAGCTTCGTCTATTATACGCCCAACCAGGGCCTGCCGCCCAACACCACCTGCGGCTACAGCCCGACGACCCAGACGACACCGGGCGGTTCTGTCCTCAACGTCTTCAAGATCGACTGCTCGGGCCGCCCCGCCTTCAATGCGCCGGAATGGTCGTTCACCGTCAATGGCCAGCAAACCGTCCCGCTCGGCGCGACCAAGCTCGTGCTCGCCGCGGGGACGCGTTATCGGAGCTCGACCTATTCAAGCGCGGATTATCTGCCTTATCTGAAGGGCAAGGCCAATTTCGTCAGCACGCTCTCCGCGACGCTGGCGCAAGCGGATGATCGCTGGTCGATAACGGCCTATATGTTCAATGTTGAGAACAGCCAGCGCCTGGCGAGCGCCACGGCAAATAGCGCCAATATTTTCGTCGCCAATGCCGAGCAGCCGCGCACCTTCGGTATCCGCGCCGATATGCGTTTCTAGTTTCTCCGCGAGGGTCGGTGCCCCTTGAAATTCCTGACGTCGGGAATAAAAGGGGCGCCGTAAGAGAGGATGGCGATGATGGCATCAGTGACCGATCTGCAATATGTGGCCCTGGCCGTGCCCGATCTGGCGGCGGAGCGTGATTTTTTTACCCGGGTCTGGGGCCTCGAAGAGGTCGCGGAGGACGCCGGCAAGATTTACCTGGCCGCCGCTCCGTCCGCACATCCCTATGTCATCCGGCTGCGTCAGGACGATGAGAAGAAGACGGATCTCGTCGGGTTTACCGCGGCAAGTGCGGCCGATGTCGACGCGCTCTTCGCGCAGGTGCAGGCCGCCGGCGGGAAGGTGATCAGCCCGCCCGGCCCCGCAGAGGGCCCGGCCGGGGGCTATGCCTGCCGTTTCTTCGACCCGGACGGCCGTGCGCTTGAGATCGTTGCAGGGGCCACGCAGCGGACCCCGCGCGAACTGGGCAAAGCCGAGGCCGTACCGCTGCAGATCAGCCACGTCGTTTTCCACTCTCCCCAGCACAAGGCGCTGGTCGAGTGGTACAGTGACGTGCTCGGCTTCCGTCTTTCGGACTGGTTGGGGGATTTCATGGCATTTCTGCGCTGTAACAGCGCGCATCATCGCGTCGCTGTCCTCCCGGGGCCGCCAGCGCTCAACCACGTCGCCTTCGATGTGCGGTCGGTCGATGACCTGATGCGCGGTCTCGCCCGCATGACCGGCGCCGGTGTGCAGCTCCAGTGGGGGCCCGGGCGGCATACGGCCGGCAACAACACCTTCACTTATTACTCTTCGCCCAACGGCAACACGGTCGAATATACGTCCGACCTCGATGAGGTGGATGAGGCGAGCTGGAAGCCCACCGTTTATACCCCGGGGCTTGAGGTCATGGACCAATGGGGCACCGGCCGGATCATCCCGGGCAACAAGCCCCATGCCGAGATGGCGCCCGACAAGGGCCTGTGGCAAGTGCCGGCATGATCGGCTCGGCTTTGATCGTCGGCGGGGGCATCGCCGGCATGGCCGCCGCGCTGGCCCTCAAAGACAAGGGCGTCGACGTCACCCTGATCGACGCGGACCCGAACTGGCGAGTCTATGGCGCCGGGATCAGCATCACCGGCACATCGCTGCGCGCCTTCGACGATCTCGGGATCCTCGCCGAGGTGCGCGCACGTGGCCATGTGGGCTCGGGGATGCGTGGACGTGCCGTCGATGGCACGCTGCTGTTCGAAGCGCCGGCTCAGGAAAACCCCAAGCCCATCCAGTCCGGAGGCGGCATCATGCGCCCCGTGCTGCACGATATCCTGTCGTCGCGCGTGCGCGCTGCCGGTTTGCAGGTCCGGCTCGGCTTGCGCGTCGCGCGCTTCCAGGATGATGGCGCGGGTGTCGACGTCATGCTGGAGGATGGCAGCGGCGGTCGCTATGATCTGCTGGTCGGTGCCGATGGCATTTTTTCGCAGATCCGCAGCACAGTCTTTCCCGAGGCTCCGGCACCGCGCTTTACTGGCCAAGGGTGCTGGCGCGCCGTCGCGCCGCGCCCCGCTGGCATGGACCGGGCCGAGATCTTCTTCGGCGGGCCAGTGAAGCTGGGTTTCAATCCGGTCTCGGCGACGCACATGTATCTGTTCGCGCTGGAGCATGTGCCAGACAATCCCCGCTATGCGGATGATGAGCTGGTCGATCACCTGAGAGGGCTGCTGGCGCCGTTTGGCGGCATCGTGCCCGAGGTACGCGAAGGGCTGGGGGCGGACTCGCTGGTGAATTACCGTCCGCTCGAATGGCAGCTGCTCGCGGGGCCCTGGTACAAGGGGCGCGTCGTTGTGGTGGGCGACGCCGCTCATGCCACCACGCCGCACATGGCCGCTGGCGCCGGCATGGCGGTGGAAGACGGGCTGGTCCTGGCCGAGGAAATCGCGCGCACTGACGATGTCCCCGCCGCCCTCGCGGCCTTCATGACGCGGCGCCAGGAGCGGGCACGGCTGGTCGTTGAGAACAGCGTGCGGATTGGCGAGATCGAGATGAGCGGCGGCGACCAGGTGGAGGCCAACAGGATGTTGGGTGGTACGCTTGCCAAGCTCGCCGAGCCCTATTGAGCGTAGCAGACGAGGATTGACGATGGATGCAGTTGGGCTGGCGACGCTGTCGCAGGACGGGCGAACGCAGGCCGTGGTGGTGCGCGGTGGCCGGGCCATCGCCCTCGCGTCCCTGGGGCTGGAGGGCGACCTGCTGACCCTGATCGATCGATGGGATGAGACCCTTGCGGTCGTAAACAATATCGATCAAGCCCGTTGGGACGCGGCGGCGCGCTTCGACGAAGCGGCGGCGCTCGCGCCCTACATACCGCGTCAGGTTTTCTGCACCGGTGCAAATTATCGCAAGCATGTGATCGGGCTGATCATGGGCGATCCGGCCATGCGCACCGCCGAGCACGACCAGATGACACCCGAGCAGTTGCGCGCCCACGCCGAAAAGGTGATGGACGAAAAGGCGGCGAACGCGACGCCCTTTTGCTTCCTGAAGCTGCCCTCCTGCGTCGTCGGCCCGAACGACGCGGTGGTCCTGCCCCGCAACGTGCAGAAGCCGGACTGGGAACTGGAACTGGGTGTTGTGATCGGCAAGCGCTGCCATCATGTCTCGCCGGAGGCTGCGCTCGACTATGTGGCCGGCTTTGCGGTGGTCAACGACGTTACCGCACGTGAGCTGATCTTTCGCCGCGACGGCTCGGCGATCGGGCCGGACTGGCTGTCGGGCAAGAGTTTCCCGACCTTCCTGCCGTTTGGGCCCATGATTGTGCCCAAGGAAGCGATCGCCGATCCTTATGCGCTGACCATCCGCTTGGCCGTCAACGGCGAGGTCTACCAGGACGAAAGCACCGCGGACATGATGATCTCGATCGAGCGGCAGGTCGCCTATCTTTCGGATCGTGTGGTGCTCCAGCCCGGCGATCTCATCTGCACCGGCTCGCCCTACGGTAATGGTTCAGCCTTTGGCGTCTTTCTGAAGCCCGGCGATCTCATGGAAGGGACGATCACCGGTCTCGGGATCCAGCGCAACCGCTGCGTGGCGGAAGCCTGAGCGGTTCAGGTGTCGCGGCGGCGAAGCCCGTCGAGCAGCAGGCGCACCACGAAGGCTTCGTAGTGCTTCTCCAGTTCAACGAGATCGGTGCCATCAGGCGCGAGCATCTTCACCACCGGCGCGCCGGAATGAAAGAAGTCGCTGATACCGATCACCGCGAGGTGCAGGAATAGCGCGTTGAAATCGTTAAGGGTTTGACCCCCATCCCTGGCCTTGATTCCCTCATAGGTCGCGACCGGCTCTCGCTGCCACTCGCGCAGCTTCTGCTGGATTTCGGGAGACTTGGCGTTGCTCAACTCCTCGGCCATCAGCCGCTGCATATATTTGGCGGATCGGGTGAAGCGGAAGGTCTGGTGGATGAACGCTTTCAATCCGGCCGCGGGGGTCATGTCATCGCACGGTCCCTGCTGGCTATGCCCGGGTTCGGCGATCTGCTGGGCGACCTCGAAGAGCAGCGCCTCGCGATTGCCGAAATAATAGCGAATCAGCGCGGGATCGACGCCGGCCTCGCGGCCGATCGCGGCGATGGTCACCTGCGCCGGCGGCAGTGCCTGCAGCAATTTGCGCGCCGCAGCGATGAGCGCCTCCCGACCGACCCCGTTTTCCGCAGCGATGGGCCGACCCTTGCGTCTCTTGCTCTTGGTGTTGTTGGTCATCTCCGGTCGATTAGTCGTAAACTAAATTCTTGAGAACAGGAATATTGACGTTAAAACTGGTAGGAACGAGGAGGAGAAGGATGGCCAATTGGGCGTTCACGCAAGGCGTGCACGACATCGGGAATGGCGTTTACGGCTATGTCCAGCCTGATGGCACCTGGGGCTGGTCGAACGCCGGACTCATTGCCTCACGAGGGGAAACGCTGCTCGTCGACACATTGATGAGCCGCTCGTTGACCCGCGCCATGCTGGACGACTTTGCCCGGCTTCCCGGTGGCGCGCGGATCGACCGGCTCGTCAACACCCACGCCAATCCGGATCACTTCGTTGGCAACGGTCTTGTCGAGGGCGCGGAGATCATCGCAACGCATGAGACGGCGGCCGAAATGGCCAAGTTCAACCCGCGCCAGTTCGCCAGTCTACCGGATAACTGGGAAAAAATGGGCGATGCCGGCGCCTTTCTTTATGAGACGATGGGCCGGAAATTTGACTGGAGCGATCTCGACTCCGTCGCCATGCCAACGCGCACCTTCGAGAAGCGCCTATCGATCATCGTCGGCGACAAGCAGGTCGATCTGGTCGACCTCGGTCCTGCCCACACGAGTTCGGACACGATCGCCTGGCTACCTCAGGACCGCGTCGTCTTCACCGGCGACTTGCTGTTCAATGAGGGCCATCCGATCATGTGGGACGGCCCCATCGAAAACTGGATTGCCGCCTGTGATTACATCATCGGCCTCGACCCTCAGGTGGTTGTGCCGGGCCATGGCCCCATTACCGACCTGGAGGCGGTCGCCAACCTCAGGGCCTATTTCGTCTATGTCCGCGACGAGGCTCGCAAACGGTTCGAGGCCGGCCTGAGCTGGAAAGCTGCCGGCCGCGACATCAACATGGCCGAATACCGTGGCTGGTCGGACCCGGAGCGGATCGTCGCCAACGTCTTCTCGCTCTATCGCGAGTGGGGCGCGGACCTCCCGCCCGAGGACGGGCGCGACCTTTTCGGTGAAATGGGCCGGTACAGCCGCGAAATGGCGGCCCACAAGGAGCATTGCAGCCGTGACCATTGAGTTGAACGCCACCCATGATCCGACACGCAAATCCTGGCACGCATCCGCCAACCTGCCGGACTGCGAGTTTCCGATCCAGAACCTGCCCTTCGGCCTGTTCAGCCATGGTGGCCGAACCCGTGGCGGGGTCGCGTTGGGTGATTCGATCATCGATCTGCGGGCTTTGCTGGATGCCGGGCTGATCGAGGGACCGGCGGCCACCGCCGCACGCGCAACGGGGGGCGACACGCTCGCGCCGTTGCTCGCTTGCGCGCCAGAAGCGGTAAGCGCTCTGCGCGGCCGTCTTTCCGATCTGTTCCGTGAAGGCGGCCCCGGCGATCGCGCCGTTCTGGAGCATTGTCTCGTCCCCATGCGCGACGCGACGATGCTGCTGCCGCTCAAGCCGACAGCCTTCACGGATTTCTGCACCTCGATCGATCATATCATCCGCATGGGCGGGGGCCCGCCGAAGCTGGCCGCGATGAGCCTGCCGGTCGCTTATAATGGCCGCGCCAGCTCCGTGGTGGCGAGTGGAACACCGGTTCGGCGGCCCAACGGCCAGTTCGAGCAGCCGCCGGGCAGCGGCAACGTGACGTTCGGACCGGAGCCGATGCTCGACTTCGAGCTGGAGTTCGGGGCTTGGCTCCGCGGCGGCAATGCACTGGGCGAACCGCTCGGTGTTGCGGAAGCGGAAGCGGCGCTGTTTGGCTGCTGCCTCGTCAATGACTGGTCCGCACGCGGCATCCAGTTCTTCGAATCCATCCTGGGGCCGCATCTGGGCAAATCCTTCCTCACCACGATCAGCCCGTGGATCGTCACGATGGAGGCGCTCGCGCCCTTCCGCGTGGCCGCTCGGGGCCGCACTGCCGAGGAAGCCGCAATTCCCCTCTATCTCGATGATCCGGCCGACCGGGCAAAGGGCGGCATCGCCATCGAGTTGACCGCTGAGCTGGCCACGGCCGCCGGCGCCTCCGCCCGCATCGTTCGCAGCAACCTCGCCGATCTGTTCTGGACGCTGGCGCAGATGGTCGCCCATCAGGCCTCCAACGGCGCGCCGCTGGAGTGCGGCGACCTCATCGCCACCGGCACCGTGTCCGGACCTGCGGAAGAGGCGCGCGCCTGCCTCGCCGAGATCACGCTGCGCGGCGGATCACCGATCGTCCTGCCCGATGGCAGCAGTCGGTCCATGTTGGAGGATGGCGATACCCTCACCTTGCGGGGCCGCGCCCTCGCCGAAGGCTATGTGCCGATCGGCTTTGGCCCCTGCGCCGGCACCATCCTCAGCGCGCGGAGCGTCGCATGACCATCACCACGTGCGGCGAGCGCAAACCCATTCCCGTCGAGGCGCGGGGCAAGCATCTGGTGGTGGATATCCACTGCCACCTTGGCATCCCGGCGGCCGACGCCATCGTGCAGGCCAAACATCCCGGCCCGCCGCCCGGCATCAACGACTTTACCAGTGCGAAAACGAGTGAGGTCAATCGCGCGCAGTTCGCCGCGATCGGCCGAACCTTGAACACGCTCGATACGCGCCTCGCCGACATGGATCGGCTGGGCATCGATGTGCAGGCGCTGTCACCGAGCCCGGGCCAGTATTTCTATTTCGCTGACGCCGAGACCGGGCGCGCGGCCGCGCAGGCGGTCAATGATGGCATGGCGCAAGCCGTCGCGCAGCATCCCGATCGCTTCGTCGGCATGGGCACGGTGCCGCTTCAGAATGTCGAGATGGCGGTGGCGGAAATGCGCCGCTGCGTGAAGGACCTCGACCTGCGCGGGATCGAGATTGGCTCCAACGTCAATGGCGCGGATTTTCACGCCGAGCATCTGCGTCCCTTCTGGGCGGCAGCGGAAGAGCTGGGCGTCCTCATCTTCATCCATCCGCTGGGCTTCACCCATGCCGAGCGGATGAGCGAATATTATTTCAACAACCTCATCGGCAATCCGCTCGAATCGACCCTCGCGCTTGGCCACCTCATCTTCGGCGGCGTGCTGGATCGCTATCCGGGACTCAAGATCTGCGTCGCCCATGGCGGCGGCTATATTCCCGGCTATTGGGGCCGGATGGATCATGGCTGGCGTGCGCGGAGCGATTGCAGCGAACACTGCCATCACCTGCCATCCAGCTACCTGCGCAAGCTCTGGCTGGATACGCTGGTGTTCGACAAGGACCAACTCGACAGCCTGGTGCGCACCCATGGCGCGGACAAGCTCTGCCTTGGCACCGACTATCCTTTTGACATGAGCGAACCCGATCCGATCGGCTTTCATGACCGACTGAGCGAGGGAGACAAGGCCAAGGTGATGGGCCTTAACGCCGCCGATCTCCTGGGCCTGAGCGCAGCGCCGATCGGCCGCGGCGCGTGAACGCGACGGCGGACACCACAGGCAGCATCTCGCCCCTGCGGAGCGGGCTCACCCTGGCCATGCTCTCGCTGGTCAGCGTGCTCAGCATGGCCGACCGGGTCCTGCTCGGCATCGTCACCGAACCGGTAAAGCACGAGCTCGCCCTCAGCGACACGCAGATGTCGCTCGCCAACGGCTTCCTGTTCGTGGCCTTCAATATGATCGCCGGCTTGTTCATCGCCCGCTGGGTGGATCATGCCAATCGCAAGCGCATTCTCGCCCTGGGCCTCGCGATTTGGACCGGCGCCACGGCCCTTACCGGGCTGGCGCATGATTTCGGTGTCCTGGCCCTCAGCCGAACCTTGGTCGGAGCCGGGGAGGCGACGGTGGTGCCGGTCGCCTTTTCGATGATCGCGGATCTTTATCGTCCGGCCGCCAGGCCGCGCGCGGTCGGCTTCTTTCAGGCGGCCAATTTCGTGGGCATCGTTGGTGGATCGGTGCTCGCCGGCGTGCTGTCCGCCATCCACGGGTGGCGCAGCATGTTCATCATGTTCGGGGCTGCGGGTGTGGGGCTTCTCTTGCTCCTTCTCCTGTTGCCCGAACCGCGGCGGATGGATCAGCAGCCGAGCGACGCGAGCCTTCCCTCGGACGGCCTCTGGTCGGCCATTCGGGCCGTTTCACGTATTCCCGGCTTCTGGCTGCTGGGGCTGGGGCTTGGCTGTTCAGGAATGGGCGTGTCGGTGCTGGCCGCCTGGGCGCCGGCCTTCCTCCAGCGGAGCCATGGGGTGCCGCTGGCCGAGGTCGGAGCCGTGACCGGTCCCGCGATCGGCATCGGCGGGATCAGTGGCACGCTGCTTGCCGGCTTCGTCGCGAGCATGTTGGTCCGGCGGCGCGGGGCGGATAGCGCCAGCCTGCTGATCCCCATTGTCGCCCTGCCGCTTTCCGCGCCCTGCTTCGCCGGGCTTGTGCTGCTCCCTTCCCTCGCCGGTGCGCTGGTTTCGGCCGGCCTCATGAACTTCCTGCTCAGCGCGGTCGTTGCCCCTTGCATGGCGCTGGGCTTGGCGATCGTTGCCCCGCGGCAGCGCGGCCTTGCCGCGACGCTGCTGCTCGTTGCCCAGGGCTTGATCGCGGGTGGCCTCGCGCCGTTCCTCGTCGGCCTGCTCAGCGACATCCTCAGCCCTCGACTGGGCGTCGATTCGCTGCGCTACGCCATCTTGTCGATGGCGCCGGCGCCGCTGGTGGCCACCGCCCTGCTCTGGATGGCAAAGCGGCGCATGGCGCCTGGCACAGAACCGACCCGCCAGCCCTGAGCGCCTCGGCGACTGACTCATCACGGAGTGGGTCCTGCCACGCTGGCTCGCCGGCGGGGCAAGGACGACGCGGTTACGGTATCGGTGCGGTTCATTCGCCACGGCCGATGACCACGACCGCGCCGTCGCCCACGGCGAGATTCGACCGCCACGCGTCTCTGCGGCGCAACAGGGGCAGTGGCGAGCGCCGAGGCGGCCTTCCCCGCCGCCCCATCGCCGCGCCCCTCGCGCGCTCCGCGCTTGACCGCTCCGATGTCGCCGCTAGGACAGTCGCCATGACGGACGAGACACCCGACAGCCTGATTCCCTATGACGAAATCGTCCAGGAGGCGCTGCGCGCCATTCCGGGTCGGGTGCTGCGCGATATCGCGATGACCGGCGCGCTGCCCGGCAACCATCATTTCTACATCACCTTCAAGACACAGGCGCCGGGTGTCTCGATTCCGCCATGGCTGATCGAGCGTTTCCCGGACGAGATGACGGTCGTCCTCCAGCACAAATTCTGGGATCTGAAGGTCAGCGACGCCGGGTTCGAGGTGAGCCTCACCTTCAACCAGGTTCCGGCGCATCTGGTGATTCCCTTCGCTGCGCTGCGCTTCTTCGTCGACCCGGCGGTCAACTTCAGCCTGGAGTTCCAGGTTCAGGACAATGACGACGAGCCCGATCCGCACGATGCGGCGGAAAATGACGGCACCCCGGCGAGTGACGATGGCTCCAACGTGGTGACGGTGGACTTCGGCAAGAAGAAATAATCGGGGCGTCGGCGACGGCGCGGTGGCAGCCTGGACACGGCGCCGGGAATAGCCCTGGCCGGCATGTTCCTCGACGCGTTCGGCCAAATGGACATCATGCGCTCCCGCGTGGGCGGGCGCGTAGGGTCCGGCTGCAAGTGTGAATCGTCCAGCGTATCCCCCTTGCGGACCCCGCAGCGAAACGGGCAATCTCTCGGCTACAGCCTGTTCGGCGGATCGGTGGTCGACTGGAATACCGGCGCGGACGGGCATGTGCTGATGCTTCGGCAATATGAGCCGGAACTCTCCACCGGAACACACATCTCTCAGCGTGAGCGGGGCCTCGCGCTCGACGACGTGAATACGATCAATCTTTCGGCCGGCACGGTCGAGAAGGCCCGCACGGACGTCTTGGAATATATCACGGACGGGCACGGCCAGGTCCGCATCGTGGGGGTCGACCCGGAGATCACGAGGACCCAGTATAATTCCGGCCGGGCGCGCTATTCCTATCGAGCGAAAGGGAGCAAGGATTGGCTCAAGCTCAGCGATTACGACAGTCTGAGCGGGGAAGGCTTCAACCCCTATTTCGTCGATCCGGCGCTGGATGTGGCCTATGGCCTCAAAGCCACGAACGGTCGCGATGCGGCCTATACCGTGTCGCTGGATGGCAAAGGCACCGAAACGCTTGTCCTTGCCCGACCCGACGTCGACGTGGATGGCTTCGTGACCATCGGTCGCAACCGGCGGGTGATCGGCGTCGCCTACACAACGGAGAAGGCGCAGGTCGATTATATCGACCCCGAGTTGAAGCGGCTGGCGGCGGGCCTCTCCAAAGGACTGCCGCATTTGCCGCTGATCCGGTTCGTCGATTCCAGCCAGGATGAGCGCAAACTGCTGCTTTGGGCCGGCAGTGATGTCGATCCGGGGCACTATTATCTGCTCGACCGCGGCACGCGCAGCCTGACTGAGCTGGCTTATAGTCGGGCACCCCTGGCCGGTGTGGCGCTGGCGGAGGTGAAGCCGGTCAACGCCCGGGCCGCCGACGGCACGATCATCCCGGCCTATCTGACGCTCCCTGCCGGCGCGCAGGGCATGAAGCTGCCGGCCATCGTGATGCCTCATGGTGGCCCGAGCGCGCGTGACGAATGGGGGTTCGACTGGCTCGCCCAATTCTGGGCCAGCCGGGGCTATGCCGTGCTCCAGCCCAATTTTCGTGGGTCGTCCGGCTATGGCGATAGCTGGTTCCAGAACAATGGCTTCCAGAGCTGGCGTGCCGCGATTGGCGACATAGCCGACAGCGCGCGCTGGCTTGTCGCGCAGGGCATCGCCGATCCGGCCAGGCTGGCGATCTTCGGCTGGTCCTATGGCGGCTATGCGGCGCTGCAATCGGCGGTGGCCGATCCGGACCTGTTCAAGGCCGTGATCGCGGTGGCGCCCGTGACCGATCTCGGCCGGCTCAAGGAGGAGTGGGTCGGCTGGAGCAACTATCAGTTGCAGCGAGATTTCATCGGCAGAGGCCCGCATATCGACGAAGGCTCGCCAGCGCGGCAGGCCGGCAAGATCAAGGCGCCCGTGCTCATGTTCCACGGCACGCTCGATCGCAATGTAAACGTCGGCCAATCGCGCCTCATGGAAGCGCGCCTGAAGGCTGCCGGCAAGCCGGTCACGCTGGTTGTGCAAGACAAGCTCGATCATTATCTGGAGGACAGCCTGGTGCGGCGTGACATGCTGGTGCAGTCGGCGACCTTCCTCGAGACCGTTTTCAAAAACGGGAATTAGCCGAGGCGGCGTCTGTGCGCGCCACCGCTAGGCCCTCTGCCAGATCCCCTTTCCGGGCAGATGCTCGCGGCCGTGCGGGGCGGAGAGGTCGACGATCGGGCCGATCGGGACGATGCCGCCGGGGTTGACGTTGCTCAGCCGCCAGTAGTTGGACTTGATCCGGTCCAGCTTCACCGTCGCGGCGATGCCGGGCCATTGATACAGCTCACGCAGATAGCCGGAGAGTGCGGGATAGTCGGCAATGCGCCGCAGGTTGCACTTGAACGCGCCATAATAGCCGATGTCGAAGCGCACCAGGGTCACGAACAGCCGCCAGTCAGCTTCCGTGCAATGCTCGCCCACGAGGTAGCGACTGCCAGCGAGATGCGCGTCGATCCCGTCGAGCGTCTCGAACAGGCCGCGTGCCGCCTCCTCATAGGCGGCCTGCGCGGTGGCGAAGCCGGCGCGATAGACACCGTTGTTGACGCTCGGGTAGATGAGCGCGTTCCAGCGGTCGATGTCGGCGCGTAGCGGCTCGGGATAGAGATCGAGCCGGTTGCCGGTGAGGCCGTCGAACGCGCTGTTGAACATGCGGATGATCTCGGAGGATTCGTTGTTGACGATCTTCCGCTGCTTCTTGTCCCACAGCACCGGCACCGTGACCTTGCCGGTATAATGCGGGACGCTCTCCCCATAGAGGCGGTGGAGCGGCCAGCCGCCGGGCTCCGGCCCATCCGCGCTCTCCGCGAACGTCCAGCCTTCCGAACCGAGATCATCGACGGCAGCGGAGACGGAGATCAGCGCCTCCAGCCCCTTGAGCGCGCGGACCGCGAGGGTGCGGCCTGCCCACGGGCAGCCCCAGGCGACCCAGAGATGGTAGCGCCCCGCCTCGGCCGGGAAAGGCGCGGCCGGATCGGGCGAGACGGCGTCGCGAAACAGGCTGTCCAGCCGCACGAAGCGTCCGTCCTTGATCTCCTCGGCCGCCGGCAGCGTATCGACCCAGCGCCCGTCCACCATCCCCGCCATGCCGCCTGCTCCCTATCTCCTGCCGATCGAGGCCTGATTAGACAGCAGCGGGGCGCGCGTGTCGAGCGGCGACCGACGCCTTCCCCGCCGTGTCGCGCATCATCCAGTCACGACCGGCGAGGGGGCCGACAGGGCCTATCGCGGCGCGCGCTTGGCGGTGAAGCTGAAGGTCACCGCGACGGCATCCTTGATGTCGTCGGTCGAGCTCCATTGGCCCGAGCCGATACCGAACGCCGTGCGGCTGAGCGTTGCCGTGCCCGCCGCCTTCGCCTCGTCGCCCTTGATATCGAGGGTGAAATCGAGCGTTACGGGCTTGCTCTGACCGTGGAGGGTGAGGGAGCCCGCCGCGCGATAGGCGTTGCCGGTGCGATGGGTGATGCGGCTGGAGCGGAAGCGCGCGTGAGGATGCGCGGCGACGTTGAAGAAGCTGTCGCTGGCGAGCATGGCGTCGCGCTCGCTATCAGCGCTGTCGACCGAGGCGAGGTCGATGGTGACGCTGATCGTCGAACCGGGCAGATCCTCGGGGTCGAAGACGATATCGGCGTCCCAGCGCTTGAAGCTGCCTTCGATCGGCATGCCCGAATAATCCGCGCGGAAACCGAGCTTGCCGCCGGCCTGCACGCGCCACGGGGTGGCGGCGGCGGCGGTCTCCGTCTCCTCTGCCGCTTGTTGCTCTTCGCTGGCGGCGTTGGCCGGCGCGGGGAGGGCGGCGGTGGCATTGGCGAGCGCCTCGTCGGCGTCGGCTCCCATCGCCACGGTGAGTTCGATATCCGGCGCGGTGCGCGGCGGCGGGGCGGGGAACGGCCAGATCTTGGCCGCAGCCAGGGCGACGCCGCAGCCCAGGAGCGCGACGAGGGCGCCGATGGTGAGATTCCGCCGGCTGGTGACGGCGCGCGGCATCATCCGCCCGAGCAGGTCGTCCCGCAGCATATGGTGGCGGAGCGCGCCCGCGACATGCAGCACGACGAGCGCGACGAACAACCAGGCGATGACGGCATGGGCGACCTCCGCCGGCTCGTGCCAGCCGTGCCCAAGCGGCAGATGCGGCCATGGCACCAGGTCGAACAGCAGCGTTTGCACCCGCACTGTCGCCGTGGAAACCATGATCCAGCCGGTGATCGGTCCGGCGATCATGACCACATAGAGCAGCGCATGCGTCGCGCTGGCAAGGAAGGAGAGGGCCGGGCTCGCCGCCACGGGCGCGGGGCGAGGCACCGCCAGCCTGATCCCGAGCCGCGCCAGGCTCAGCAGCAGGATCAGGATGCCGATCGACTTGTGGAGCTGGAAGGCGATGAACTGCGGGACGTTGGCGAGCGTCTCGAGCCGCCAGCCCAGCGAAAGCTGGAAGAGCAGCAAGGCGGCAAGAACCCAGTGCAACAAGATGGCGGCGCTCGAATAGCGGGCGGGTGGCTGATTGGCGACGCTCATGACGACCTGCGGATCTCCTGTGCGGGGTTCACGGCATTGATAACAGGCCATTCCCCTCATCAGCGATGGTTGCCAGCGCCGTGCGCGCTTGGCAAGCGTTGCCGGTTCACGCATTGGCGCTGACGCGCTGTCGAGGCGCGCCTTGTCGGAGTGGATCGGCGCCCGGTTTGGCGTTAGTGCTGGCCATCCGCGCCCTGTGATTTCCCAAGGCACTTCCGGTCCGGTGGCATCGGGCGGCCGCTTCGGAACGCCGGCGGCGCGCGGCGTCTCCTGTTACCGGCTCGGCACAGCACTCAGGCGGCGAGTTGGGCGAGCTGGTTGCGCAGCACCTCCAGATTGTGCCGCGCGAGATGGCTGCCCCGGCCCTGGACGCTGCCCTCCAGGTCCGGCCGTTCGCCGATCGCGAGGCAACGCTCCCATGCCGTTGCGGCGAGGGGGAGCCAGTGCTCCACCGCCTGCGCGGGATCGGCCAGCGCACGATCGAGCAGCAAATTGCCGAGCACGAAGAAGAAGTCCGGCGAGTCCTGCCAGACCGGCAGTTCACGCTCCGCGAGGTCCAGCGCCGCATCGAGCTGCCCGCACCGCCCCAGGCAGGGGAGTGCCCGCACGACCAGCGCGTGGCGCCAGCCGGCGTCCCCCGGCGTGTTCGCGAGCGCGCGGCTGTAGTAATCCAGCGCCGCATCGTCCGCGCCGCGCACGTCGGCATCCTTGCCAAGCTGGAACAGCAGATAGGGGTCGCCGGGATGATCCTGAAGGTCGCGGCGCAGCAGTGGCTCGTTGCGCCCGCGCTTGCCGGCCGCCTGCGCCTCGCGATAGCCGTCATGTCCCAGTTGCAGAGCGATCCGCTCGAGAGGCAGGGATGAGACAGGTTGCTCATGCACGCGCCCTGCATAGCGAACGCCGCGCGGCAACAGGCGGGGGATCCAACTGCGTCCCTGCGGCAGCGCGCCGCCCGCCGGCGTGCCCTCCGGCGGATCGTAGCTGCTGTGAATGCACAGTACGCCGAGGCGTGGCGCTCCGGTACACCAGCCGCGCAAGGCTTCGCCGCCCGACTCGATCCACTCGTCCGCATCGATGACCAGAGACCAGTCGGCATCGGCCAGCGCCAAGGCATGGTTGCGCGCGGCCGAGAAATCATCCGGCCAGGGCAGGTGGTGGACCTGCGCCCCGCGGCTGCGCGCCAGTGCCGGCGTCTCGTCACGCGAGCCGGTGTCGACCACCACCATCCGATCCACCCACGGACGCACGCTTTCAAGGCAGCGGACGATGCAGCGGGCCTCGTCGCGTACGATGAGCGCGGCGGCCAGCGTCGGCGCAACGGCTGATGGCGACGAGCGAGAGGGACGGGTTTTGGGCGGCATGGCGACCTTCCGGTGCAAGCGAAGTGCCCCCGTTTTCGTCGCCGCGCGCTAAAAAGCCGTTAAGCATGGTGGCGCGGCCGCGCAGCGCCGGCGCGCCCTCAGCTTTCGGTGTCGTCGCCGTAATAGAGTTCGCCGATGCGGATCTCCTCGCGCCCCTGGCTGACGCGGTGGGCGTTGGTGTCGCGCAGCGAGAAGACGCAGCCGCAATATTCCTGCTGGTAGAAGCGCTCGCGCTTGCTGATCTCGATCATTCGCGCCGCGCCGCCGCCCTTGCGCCAGTTGAAGGTCCAGTAGGTGAGGTCCGGATAATGCGCCGCCGCGCGCTCGCCGCAGTCGTTGATCTGCGCCATGTTCTTCCAGCGCGAGATGCCGAGCGAGCTGGTGATGACCGGGAAGCCGTGCTCATGCGCATAGAGGGCGGTGCGTTCGAAGCGCATGTCGAAGCACATGGTGCAGCGCGCACCGCGCTCGGGTTCCCACTCCATGCCGCGCGCCCGCTTGAACCAGTTCACCGTGTCGTAATCGGCATCCACGAAGGGAATGTCGTGCTTCTCGGCGAAGCGGATATTCTCCTCCTTGCGGAGCAGATATTCCTCCTTGGGGTGGATGTTCGGATTGTAGAAGAAGATGGTGTAGTCGATGCCGCTGGCGGTCATCGCCTCCATCACCTCACCCGAGCAAGGCGCGCAGCAGCTATGCAGCAAGACCTTGGTCTCGCCATTGGGCGGGGTCAGGATCGGGCGCTCATAATCTGTCATCGCACATCCTCTGAAACGGTTGGCCGGGCGATTGGTGTCGCGCGGCCTTCATGGTCGACGGCGACCATGGTGAAGCTGGCCGTTGCCGCGTGGCGGCGCGCGCCGGTCAGCAGATGCTCGGCCCACAGCTCCACGCCGACCAGCACCGAGCTGCGCCCGGTCCGGCGGATCTGCGCGATCAACTCGGTCATCTCGCCTTCGCCAATAGGCGCCTTGAAGTCAATCCGGTCCGATGCGGCCATGACGATCGCCGAGCGGGCATGGCGTGTCGCCGCGATAAACGCCGCCTTGCCCATCATCCTGAGGGCATCGCCGCCATAGAGCGTGCCATAATGGTTGGTCTGCGGCGGGAAGACCATGTCGACCATGCGCAGCCGGCCGTTAGCTTCTGGCCCGGGCGGAGCCGTGAGCGGCGGCAGCGGCAGGCCTCCGGCGGCCTCCTTGACCGCGACCAGCGTGAAGCGTCCGCGCGTGCAGCGCCGCCGTTCGCCGCTGATCAGCGCCTCGGCGACCAGCTCCACCTCGACATCGAGCGAGCGCGAACCGACCCGGATCACCCGGCCCGTCGCCTCGATCATCTCGCCCGCACATGCCGGCGCCTCGAAATCGATCCGGTCGGAGCAGGCCGTGACGAACGGCACCCGCCCGTGGCGCGAGGCGGCGAGGAAGGCGACCTTGTCCATATGCGCCAGCGCCGCGCCGCCGAACAAGGTGGCGTGATGATTGGTGTCGCCCGGGAACACCATGTCGATGAGCTGCACCGGGGGGCCGGTCATGATTGCGGGCGTAACGGGCGCGTCGTCGTTCGTCATCGGCTTGCCTGTCCAACAGGGGCGGGAGGCATGGACAGACGCCAACAGGCACGGCGAACCCCGTGGCGCCGTTGCCGTACTGGCCGCCTGACCGGACACCCCGCCGGAGGTCGCTATCGCGTCGCAGGCAGGTCTCCTGGCTCGCGGGTCAATGCCGGCGGTCTGGCCTTCCCGGCGGACAAGTCCGCCAGTGACACGATCGACCGCCCGCTCGCCGCTTACAGTTGCGGGGGCAGCGCCGGCCTTGCACCGGCTTCCCATCTTGGCTCCGACGCACCTGGCAGCGGCCGGAGAACCTGGACGGGCGAACCGTCGCAGCCGTGGCGTCCCGCGTCAAGCGCGGCGGGTCGGCAGGGGGGGGGGGGGGGGGGGGGGGGGGGGGGGCGGAATGGAGGATCAAGCCAATCACGACCAGAACCGCCGGAAAGGATTGCGGCCAATTCGTCCGCAGGGCCCTGAGCATCAAGCCGCACTGGCCGCCGCCAGCCGATGCGCCGGTCCCAAACGAAAGCGGGCCCCCGCCCGCTGTCCGCGGAGGGAGGCCCGTCATTCCGGTTCGTGGCTCAGATCACTCGCGGCGCTGGGCAGCGGCGGGCGGCGGCCCGTCGGGTGCGACAGCCGGGTCGCGGTCGAACGGCATCGCGAAGCGCTCACGCGAATCGACCTCGTTCTCCGGCACCTGGCCGGCCGCGCGGGCGGCGCGGTGTGCGCGCGAGGCGGTGATGTAGTTGCGAAGCTGCACGTTGCCCTCGTGGCAGGCATATTCGTAGAATTCGTAACTGTCGTCGCGCGTCCACTCGATACGCGTCGTCCACGGCTGGGTAAACACCTCCGGGTCCGAATAGGTCAATTCGTGGACGATCGTGTTCGGGCCAGTCATCGTCAGCCGCTCGATCGTCTTGGCCTTGGTGCTCGTCGGGATGGTGTTGAACGGCGGCACCGCCTGTGTCGCCATGTTGACCGGAGAGGCGGCGCGCTTGTTGAGATCGCGCGTCACGCTGTCGCCAGACTTGATGTTGGTGGTCTCGATGACCAGCGTCTTGCCTTCCCAATGGCCGCGGCTGTTGCCCATCCACGCCTCGACATTGCCGGGCCAGCGCGGGCGGCCGTCGAGCGGGATGACGCGCGTGCCGAGCATCTCGAGCATGATGACCACATAGCCCGGCGACTGGAACACGCGGATGCCGTTATTGTAGCGGAACGGATACATCGACGCCGGATAGCCGCGTGAGACGCACCGGTCCCAGCTGTCGAAATCGGACGGGTCGTCATAGTCCTGCCCCGGCACCCAGCCGGAGCGACCGGCCTTGTAGAGCGCCTCGGCCTGCGGGGTGAGCGGCGGCAGTTGGCCATCGGCCGGGCTGACCAGCATCGAGGTCCGGTGGCCGAACGATGAGTCCTGCACCCACTTGGCGAGGCCCTGGGTGCCGGCCGCGTTGACGCCGCGATCATTGCTGAAATTGCCATCGGACCGCTGGGCGGCCGCCAGCCGCTTGGCGAACTCGGCATCGTTGACCCATACGCGGTTGCCATAGGGGGCGGGGCGCTGGAACAGGATGCGCGCGGCGTTGATGTTCTCGATCGGCCAGGTGCCGCGGAAGTCATAGTCGCCCCACGGCGTCTTCTTCGGCGTATAGTCGGTCGGCACAGGGGGAAGCGCGGTGAGGTCGGCCGGCCGCTGCTGCGCCAGCGCGCCGGGCGCGCAGGCCAGAACCAGGGCGGCGGCAGCGGCGGAGGCCGCGGTAATCATGCGAGTGGTGAGACGGCGATGCCTCATTGGGTAGAATTCCTTTCCCCTGACTATCCTCGCGTAGTTGTCTATATCCATTTCTACGGACAGGCTAGCGGTTTCGAGGGGCGCCGGGGGGCGGGCGCCGGCCGCCACCACGTCGGCCAGACCACCGCGTAAACGCCGGCTTGCGGCGGTGCCCGGCGGCATACGGGGCGATGATACAGCGCCGATCGCACCGCCCGATGATCGCCGCCGATGACCTTGTCAGGAAAAAATGGGACCCGGCACGCGGCCATCCATGCCGCCAACGGGTGATCGGCAGAGCGCTGTGACATCTGCACGACACCCTGCGCGTCATCGCAAGGCGCCCGCGCGTATCGCCGTTAACCATGTTTGACCGACTCGGAATCGCTGTGACACGCTGCCTTTTTGTGGGAGGCGGTTATGCGAAAGCTGTTGGTTTCCGCTCTGCTTGTGGGGTGCATGACGACGCCCGCGCACGCCGTGGTCGGCTTCGTCATGGTTGGGAATCTGACGCATTCCGAGTTGTTCTTCAACGGCTCGCAGCCACCCTGGGAGCAGCAGCCCGTTGTGACCGGCCCCTTCCTGACGCCTATCACTCTGTCGTCGTCAGGCTGGGATAGTCCATTTTCGACCAGCGGCGTTGGTCCCTATTTTCCGGGATGCGGAGCAGGCACGCCTTTCTCCGACCCGTGCCTGATTCCGCTGCGCCAGGGCAACATCCTGTCGTTCACCGCACCGGTCCTCGGCGGGGCCTATCAAAATCTCTCGATCAGCCTCACCTTCGATCAGGATATCCAGTTCAATACAGACGCGATCCGGCCTGAAAATTTCGTGTCTGGCAGTTATTCATGGGGCTACGCTCACCATAATGGCGGCGCGAGTGCGGGAGGGCCGATCCTCTATATTGTCGGGATTCCCGAGCCCGGTTCCTGGGTGATGATGATCGGCGGCTTCGCGATTGCCGGCATGGCGCTGCGCCGGCGGCCCCGGGTTGCTCGGGCCTGACGCCAGGTTCAACGCTCCGTATCGGTATGACGGCGCTGCGTCAGCGCTGGCGGCGTACGGTCTATTATCTATTCCCGGCCTCACCGGTGCAGCGACCGATAGCCTCAGGCGATTTCCATCACCGGAGCGGCCACTCCGGCAGCCGCCCTACCCGGGGTGGCCGCCGAAGGACGAAAAAGCGGGACGGGTGGTGCTTCAAACGAAACTCGTGATCACCTTCCTCCGCCGCATCGTCGAGCCGACGATCGTAAAGCCTGCAATCATCATGGCCCAGGTGGCGGGCTCGGGAATCGCGGCGATGTCCAGCGAGACGTTGTCGACCAATGGGCCGATATAGTCCTGGCTGGTGGTGCCTAGCGAAAATGTCACGGTCCCATCCGCCGTTGCGGTGAAGGCATAGCTGTAGGTCTGGAACGCGGCGCTCGATGCAAGATCGAAGCTATCGGACACGGTCCCGTCGGTCGACGACATCAACATGATCGTGACGTTATCGGTGCCGTTGGCGACCCGCTGGCTGCCGCCAAGGTCGAACGACAGCGTGACCGTGTCACCGGCGTTGTAACTGAACATGTTGGAGATCAGGGTGCCGGCGCCGGGTGTGCCATCCAGATCGACGCACGACCCGGAGCAGGTGATCCCGTAATCGCCCGACCTGACGAGATCCACTTGGCCGCTCGTCGTGAAATTCGCGAAACCGGTATAATTCAGAGCGGAAAGGCCACCGTTCTCACTGTCGAAGGAGTCGAAGAATGTTGCGGCGTGTGCCGGGGCGGTTGCCATCAGCACGACCGCCGCGATCCCGACCGTCTTTATGGATTTGCGCATCTAGAACTCCCACGTTCTTGAAGATGCCCCCGCCGAGACCATAGCCGGTTCACACTCAAATTGTGAAATAACCGTTAACCAGTGCATTTTACGGGCTTTGTCGAGAAGGCGCCGCTTTTCGGGTCTTGGCGCCGCTCGCTGGAGGGTGCCACCGCCCGCTCGCCGCCGCGACCGCTGGCACGGCGTGGCCGCTCTAGACGCTCGCCCCGACCAGACGGCCGATGCCCGCGGTAAGAGCCATCGCGAGCGCCCCCCAGAAGACGACGCGCGCGACTGGCTTCCAGGGCCTGGCGCCGCCCGCCTTCGCGCCGATGGCGCCCAGAAGCCCAAGGAACAGGATCGACCCGGCGGCTTCGCCAGCCACCATCATCGGCATCGGCAGCACTGCAGCGAGAATGAGCGGCAGCAATGCGCCTCCCGTAAAGGTCGCGGCCGACGTCAACGCAGCGACGACCGGTCTCGCGGTGGTCATCTCGGTGATATGCAGTTCGTCGCGCGCATGGGTCTGGAGCGCATCGAAAGCGGTCATCTGTTCGGCGACCGTGCGTGCGGTCGCGGGATCGACACCCCGAGACACATAGATTTGGGTCAGTTCATGGACCTCGGCTTCGGGGACGGTGGCCAGCTCGTGCCGCTCCCTGGCAAGATCGGACTGCTCAGTGTCGGACTGCGAACTGACCGATACATATTCCCCTGCTGCCATCGACATGGCGCCGGCAACCAACCCCGCGACACCCGCGACAAGCAGCGCCGGACGATCGGCGCCCGATGCGGCGACGCCCAGGATGAGGCTTGCAGTGGATACGATGCCGTCATTCGCGCCCAGCACGGCGGCACGCAGCCAGCCGATGCGAGAGACGAGATGGCGTTCCCCATGGGGTCTCATGTGCTGGCCTCCTCATTCTTGTCGATACTGCGGTGGATTGTGTTCGGATCGATCAGCTCCTCGAGGAACAGCGCCACCAGCGAGGATTGCGAGCCAACTCCCGCCTTGGCGTAAACCCTCGTGAGTTGTGCGCGCACGGTGCCGGCGGCCGCGCCTCTGAGTTCGGCGATATCCTGAGCATCGCATCCCTTGAGCGCGAAGAGGGCCACATCCGCTTCGGCACTGGTCAGTTTCCATTACGCAAACCGAAGCTGGATCAGGTCGGTCGCCGCACCCCGCGCCATGGCGACCGCAATCTCGTCCTGTCGGGCCGCCAGCAGCAGCGATCTTACCTGAAGGGCGCCCATCACAACCGCCGCCAGCAGGGCGCCGGCAGCGATCCCTTCGACCAACAAGTGCGTCCCGAAACGGTCGCTGGCCGTATCGCCCACGAAATCGACGATGAAGAAAAGGGCTGCCAAAGCCTGCAAGGCCACGACAACCGTCATCGCCGTGGCCTTCCGTTCGAGGGTGCGCGTCCGATTGATCACCAGCGCAGGTTATCGGTGTCCGGGGACCATCGCCAGCACAACCTGCCGGCCACTGCGCCGGGTTTCGAAGATCACGCCCGCGATATGGAGCAGGATAAGGCCATAGAGGAGATTCGCCGCGGTTTCGTGAATTTCCACGAGGGGGCCTTCGTCCCGCTCTTTGTCTCCTTTCCGTCCTGCATCTCTCGCATCGTCCGTTTGATGCGCATAATTATCGCCTGGCATGGCGGCGCTCCGCGCAGTGATGGATACGCTGGCGCTTGCTCCTTCCTGGCCTCTTATATCGGGTCGATCGTTGGCGCCCGGCAGACCCGCCATGGCGATGCCTGTCGCGATGATGACGAGCAGGCACGACCAGATCGCATAGACCATGAGCGCGCCCAGGGGATTGTGCGAGGGCTGCGCCGTTGTTCGGTGCTCACGGAATTCGCGAATATGCGCCAGCGCCCGTACCGGGCTGGGCGGGAAGGCCGTGAACCGGGCCTCGGCAGGGCCGATGAACCCCCACAGCAATCTCAGGCCAAGAATGGCCGCCAGCGCATAACCAACCCAGATGTGAGCACTGGAGCCCTCCTCCGTCACGATGGCATTGGTCAGCACGGCGAGGGCGATCGTCCAATGCGTCAGCTTCACGACCGGATCCCAGCCACGGCGGGGGCTGGCTTCATGTGTCCTCGTCATCGTCATCGTCATTCTCCTCGTCGTCCTGTTATCGACCTTCGCGATGAGACGTCTGCCTCGCCCCCATATGCGGGGGCTTTGAGTGGGCTGCCCGGTTGTTCGTGGCGTTCACGGGCGCTGCGATGTGCCTCTGGTCCGCAGCCTTGGCGGGCAGATTGGATCGCCCTCGCAGACCCAGGAACGGCTGCGTCGTCACAGGGCGAGACGGCAATGGCGTTGATGGAAACCCGCACTCAAGGATCCTTCCGCAAGGGGCGATGACGAGGATGTCCGGACGATGGATCGGGGGCCATTGGAGCGCTGCTTATTCGCCGCCCAATAAGCATTGGCTTAGAGAGTGCGCTGATCGTCCGCCCAAGCCTGCGGGTCTGCGCGTCGTTCCGCCGCCACCGGCCCGCCGATGGGGCCGATCATGCCGGCTTCCGCGCGGCGGGCGTTTCGCGAGCGGCGCGGGCCCAAACTGCGCCGGTTTGCCGGGGGTCTTGCTCTTTGCGCTGAACGGGCGTTGGGGTGCGGTGCAGGCTCCGCGAACGCGTTCCCATGCCGTCGGGGCCGGCGAACGGATGAAGCGGATTGCGCGCGCGGCCAAGCGCGCTATACGCCCACCATGCGCACCGCCGAGATCAGCAGGAAAACCGCCGAGACGTCGATTGACGTGCGTGTCAATCTGGATGGCACCGGCCTTTACACCATCTCCACCGGCATCGGTTTTTTCGACCATATGCTGGAGCAGCTTTCGCGCCACTCGCTGATCGACCTCGACGTCAAGACGGTGGGCGACCTGCATGTCGACCAGCACCACACGACCGAGGATACCGGCATCGCCATTGGCGAGGCGATCGCGAAGGCGCTTGGCGACAAGCGCGGCATCGCCCGCTACGGCGAGGCCCATGCGCCGATGGACGAGACGCTGACCCGAGTCGCGCTGGATATCAGCGGGCGGCCCTATTTCGTGTGGAATGTCGGCATCAACACCGACCGGCTGGGCGAGTGGGACACCGAGATGATCGAGCACTGGTTCCAGAGCTTCGCGCAGAGCGCCGGCATCACCCTGCATGTCGAGACTCTCTACGGCAGCAACAACCACCATATCGTGGAGAGCTGCTTCAAGGCGCTGGCTCGCGCGCTGCGCCAGGCGGTGCAGATCGACCCGCGCAAGGGTGACGCGATTCCCTCCACCAAGGGTACGCTCGGCGGCTGACCGATGACCATCGCGCTCATCGACTATGGCGCCGGCAATCTTCGCTCCGTGCACAATGCGCTGTTGGCGGCCGGCGCGCGGGACGTGGCGATCACCGCCGATCCTGACGCGGTCCGCCGCGCCGAGCGCATCGTGCTGCCCGGCGTCGGCGCCTTCCGCGCCTGCATCGAGCCGCTGCGCGCCATCCCCGGCATGGTCGAGGCGATGCGCGAGGCGGTGTTCGAGCGCGGCCGGCCGTTCCTCGGCATCTGTGTCGGCATGCAACTGCTCGCCGAGGCGGGCGAGGAATTCGGCCGCCATGAGGGGCTGGGCTGGATCCCCGGCACGGTGCGCCTGATCGCGCGCGATGACCCGGCGATCAAGGTGCCGCACATGGGCTGGAACGACGTCATGGTCGCCCGTCCGCACCCGCTCGTCGTGCCCGGCGAGGCCTATTTTCTGCACAGCTACCATTTCGATGTCGCCGATCCGGCCGCACTTGTCGCCACCACCGATCATGGCGGGCCGCTGGTCGCGGCGGTGGGGCGCGATACGATCGTCGGCGTGCAGTTCCATCCCGAGAAGAGCCAGGCCTATGGCATCGCGACGCTCGGCCGTTTCCTCGAGTGGACCCCGTAGATGAGCCAGACCGGCGCCATTCCCCCGTTCATCGTGTTCCCGGCCATCGACCTCAAGGCCGGGCAGGTGGTCCGTCTTGCCGAGGGCGATATGGACCGCGCCACCGTCTATGGCGATGATCCTGCCGCGCAGGCGCGCCTGTTCGCGGAGCAGGGCTCGGACTTTCTCCATGTCGTGGATCTGGATGGCTCCTTCGCCGGTCACGCCGTCAATGGCGCGGCCATCGCCTCGATCGTTTCCGCCTTTCCCGGCCACGTCCAGCTCGGCGGCGGCATTCGTGACGAGCGTGCGGTCAAGGGCTGGTTCGATCTCGGCGTCTCGCGCGTGGTGATCGGCACGGCGGCGCTCAAGAACCCGCAGTTCGTCAAGGATATGGCGGCCGAGTATCCCGGCGGCATCGTCGTCGCCGTGGACGCGCGCGACGGCATGATCGCGACCGACGGCTGGGCCGAGAAATCGGACATGCCGGTGGTCGATCTCGCCCGCCGGTTCGAGGATGCCGGCGTCGCCTCGTTGCTGTTCACGGACGTAGGCCGTGACGGCCTGCTCAAGGGCTGCAACGTCGCCGCCACGGTCGATCTCGCCCGCGCGGTGGACATCCCGGTCATCGCCAGCGGCGGTGTCGCCGGGATTTCGGACATTCGCGTGCTCAGCCTGCACGCGGCGGATGGCGTCGAAGGCGTGGTGACCGGCCGCGCCCTCTATGATGGCCGCCTCGACCTCAAGACCGCCATCGCCATGGCCTGCGCGGCGTGATGACGGCGCTGCCACCGTCTCTGTTCGCGTCGAGCGAACCGTCCGCCCTTCGCGCCCGCCCCCCCGCCGCAAAGACCCTGCCACGATGACCGTCCGCACCCGCATCATCCCCTGCCTCGATGTCGCCAATGGCCGCGTGGTCAAGGGCGTCAACTTCGTCGACCTGCGCGATGCCGGCGATCCGGTCGAGCAGGCGCGGGTCTATGATGCCGCCGGGGCGGACGAACTGTGCTTCCTCGACATCACCGCCACGCATGAGCAGCGCGGCACGTTGCTGGATATCGTCGCGCGCACCGCCGCGGTCTGCTTCATGCCGCTTACCGTCGGCGGCGGCGTGCGCAGCGTTGACGATGCGCGCACGCTGCTGCTCGCCGGGGCGGACAAGGTCGCGGTCAACAGCGCCGCCGTCGCCCGGCCGGAGCTGGTCGCGGACCTTGCCGACCGCTTCGGCGCGCAATGCGTGGTCGGCTCGGTCGATGCGCGCCGGGTGGGCGAGGGCCGGTGGGAAATCTTCACCCATGGCGGCCGCAAGGGCACCGGCATCGACGCGCTGGCCCACGCCCGCCGCCTTGCCGAATTGGGCGCGGGCGAGTTGCTCGTCACGTCGATGGACGGCGACGGCACCCAGGCCGGCTACGATCTCGCCCTCACTCGCGCCATTGCCGATTCGGTCCACGTGCCGGTCATCGCGTCGGGCGGCGTCGGCACGCTCCAGCATCTCGTCGAGGGCGTGACGAGGGGGCATGCCAGCGCGGTGCTGGCCGCCTCCATTTTCCACTTCGGCACCCACAGCATCGCCGAGGCGCGCGCTGCGCTGGCCGCGGCCGGCATCCCCGTACGCGGGATCTGAGACGCCCGCGCGTTCCCTGCCTTCCGCTTCGCCGCGCGAAACGCTTGACGCTGGCCGGGCCAGAGACGAGGACAAGGCCCATGAACACGCTCGACCGCCTCGAACAGACCATCATCGCGCGCCGCGAGGCGGATCCGGAGACGTCCTACGTCGCGAAACTGCGCACCCGGGGCCGGGGCAAGATGGCGCAGAAGCTGGGCGAGGAAGCGGTCGAGACGGTGATCGCCGCGCTCGCGGGCGACAAGGCCGCGCTGACCGGCGAGGCGGCGGACCTGCTGTTTCACCTCACCGTGCTGCTCGCCGATTGCGGCGTCAGCCTGGCCGATGTCTATGCCGAGCTGGACCGCCGCGAGGGCACCTCGGGCCTCACGGAGAAGGCGGCGCGTCAGCCGGGCTGACGGGCGGCCTGCTTCGTCCTCGCGTGGATGGGGTGGCGGCGAGGCGCGCGGTCTGTCTCCCCGCGACAAACGGACGGCGGCAACAAACGACTCCGCCCGCGTGGACAGGCGCCCACGCGCTGCGCTAGCAGCGGTTGGTGAGAGCCGGGCCCGACCCCGGCGCTATTCTTCAAGGAGCAGGCCCATGGCGATCGACGCGACCCAGCCCTATGACGAGAGCAATATCTTCGCCCGCATCCTGCGCGGTGAGATTCCCAGCAAGACCGTCTATGAGGACGAGCACGCCCTCGCCTTTCACGATATCGCCCCGCAGGCGCCGACCCATATTCTCGTGATACCAAAGGGGGCCTATGTGAGCTGGGACGATTTTTCCGCCCGCGCCAGCGATGCGGAGATTGCCGGCTTCGTGCGCGCGGTGGGCGCGGTTGCGCGGGCGGCCGGCGTGGTCGCGCCGGGCTATCGCCTGCTCGCCAACGCCGGGCCGGACGCCGGGCAGGAGGTGCCCCACCTCCATGTTCATATTTTCGCCGGCCGGCCGCTCGGGCCGATGCTGGCGCGCTGAGGACGGTCGCCGTCGCCTTTCACAGGATGCTCGCTTGCGCGGGGGGAATTAGACGGTAGTCTGCGGATCATTGGGAGGATCGGCGTCGCGTCGCCGGCCGGAAATAAAAGAGACGGACCAGCCTATGATCTTTGGTCGCATCAAACCGCTCGACGCCATTCTCGCCACCGCCGAAAAGAAATCGCTGCATCGCTCACTCGGCGCCTTCCAGCTTACCATGCTGGGCGTCGGCGCGGTGATCGGCACCGGCATCTTCGTGCTGACGGCGGAAGCGGCGCAGAAGGCCGGGCCGGGCATGATGGTGAGCTTTGTCATCGCTGGGCTCGTCTGTGCCGTTGCCGCGCTCTGCTATGCGGAAATGGCCTCGATGGTGCCGGTCTCCGGCTCCGCCTACACCTATAGCTACGCGGTGATGGGCGAGTTGATCGCGTGGATGGTCGGCTGGGCGCTGATCCTTGAATATGCCGTGGCGGCGGGCGCGGTCTCGGTCGGCTGGTCGGGCTATATGATCGGCTATGTCGAGGCGGCTTTCCACGTCGACGTGCCGGATACGCTGACACTCGGGCCGTTTGACGGCGGCACCATCAATCTGCCGGCCATGGTCATCGCGGCGCTGGTCACACTGCTGCTGGTGCGCGGCACCAAGGAATCGGCCACCGTCAACGCGGTGCTGGTCGCCATCAAGGTGGTGGCGCTCACCGCCTTCGTGGCGCTGGCGCTGCCGGTCATGCGCATGGAGGAATTCGAGCCGTTCGCGCCGTTGGGTTTCGGCGGCATTTCGGCGGCGGCGGCGTCGATCTTCTTCGCCTACGTCGGGTTCGATGCGGTGTCGACTGCGGCCGAAGAGACCCGCAATCCGCAGCGCAACATGCCGATCGGCCTGATCGGCAGCCTCGGCATCTGTACCGTCTTCTATCTGCTGGTCGCCGCCGGTGTCGTCGGCACGGTCGGCGCGCAGCCGGTGATGGGGCCGGCGGGCGAGGTGCTGGAGCCGGGCAGCCGCGCGCTGGCGGCGCAGTGCGGCACGATCGCCGATCAGGCGGTCGTCTGCTCCAAGGAGGCGCTGGCGTGGACGCTGCGCCAGATTGGCTGGCCGCAGATCGGCAATCTCGTCGGCCTCGCCGCCATCCTCGCCTTGCCCTCGGTCATCCTGATGATGATGTTCGGCCAGACCCGCATCTTCTTCGTGATGAGCCGTGACGGGCTGCTGCCGGAAGTGTTCAGCCGCGTCCATCCGCGCTTCCACACCCCGCATGTCATCACCCTGATCACCGGCGTGGCGGTCGCGCTGTTTGCCGGCTTCTTCCCGGTCGGCCAGCTCGCCAACATCTCCAACTCGGGCACGCTGTTCGCTTTCGGCGCCGTGTCGATTGCGGTGATGGTGTTGCGGCGGACCAACCCGGACCGTTACCGGCCGTTCCGGACCCCCCTCGTGATGATCATCGCGCCGCTCTCCATCCTCGGGTGCATCTATCTGTTCTGGAGCCTGGACGAGAAGAGCAAGCTGTTGTTCACCATCTGGGCAGTGATCGGCCTGATCGTTTATTTCGGCTACAGCCGCCGCCGCAGCTATGTCGGCCTTGGCAAAATCGAGGTGCACGAGGACGATCCCGACGCTCCGCCGCAGCCGGTGCCACCGATCCCCGGGGTTTAAGGGCCCGATCGCTCAGCGCCCGGACTGGCACCGCCAACCCGGCACCTCCTCATTGACGTCATGATGTGGCCGTTTGGTCCTCCCGAGGCAGCCGCCCGGCGATAGGAGGGGGGTGAGCCGGGCGGCTGCGCGACCCGGACGGGACGGGTCGACCAGGGAAAGGGCGATCGGTGAGCCGGGGGGAGGGCGTTGGCCGATCGGATGCCTGCCATGGCGTCGCGGAAACAGCCGATCATGCGTCCAGTTGCGCGCTGCGCGACGGCACGTTGGTCGCCTGCGGCCGGACGAAGGGCAGGCCGGCAACCCGGCCCCCGCCGATCTCCCGCCACGAACCGGTTGGGTGCCCTTGTGCGCCCGGCAGCGCGCTGCACCGCTAGGCTGTGAATGGTCATCGTCCTCGTCGGGCGGCGGTGCGAGCCTGTGCCGGGCCTGTCCCGCGCTTGCTACCCGCCTGCCCGGTCCAACCACCCTGCCGCCGTGTCCGCCTTGGCGCGATCGACGCAGATGAAAATATTGTTCAGTAAATTCATAGTGTTATATAGGTCTCATCTGTTGTTATCTGTTGATCCAGGCTGACCTGGGGCGCGCGCTCTTGCCGGGCCCTCCGGTTTCCCGGGCCTGCCAGCATGACATGTCCGGCTCAGGTGGTGTCTCCGTCGTCGGGGGCCGATCCGTCCGTCCGGCCTTCGCGCCGGAGCAGCGCCTGCTTGCGCGGCAGGCCATAGGCGTAGCCGCCGAGCGCCCCGTCGCCGCGCAGCACGCGATGGCAGGGGATCAGCACGGCAAGGTTGTTGCCGCCGCAGGCTGATCCCACCGCGCGCACTGCGCCGGGCTTGCCGATCGCGGTGGCGATCTCGCCATAGCTGCGCGTCTCGCCGGCGGGAATGGCGCGCAAGGCCGCCCAGACGGCCTGCTGGAAGGCGGTGCCCGCCACGTCGATCGGCAGGTTGTGTGCCCGCGCCGGATCGTCGACCAGCGCGACCACCTCGGCGACCAGCGCCGCGAAATCCGCGTCGCCCGCCACGATCCGGGCCTTGGGAAAGCGCGCCCGTAGCGCCGCCTCGTCCTCGTCGAAGCTGATTCGGCACAGCCCCTTGTCGGTGGCGGCGACGAGCAGGGGGCCCAGTGCGCTCGCTGCCACGGCGAAGCGGATTGTCACCCCGTCGCCGCCCTTGCGCCAGGCTGAAGGGCTCATGCCGAGGTGCGCCCGCGCATCGGCGTAGGCGCGGCTGGGCGCTTCGTAGCCAGCGTCGTAGAGCGCGTCGGTGATCCGCGCGGTCCCTGTCAGTGCCGTCGCCAGCCGCCGGGCCCGTAGATGCCGGGCATAAGCGGCCGGGGAGATGCCGACGTCGCGGGTGAACAGTCGCTGGAAATGGTGCGGCGCGTAACCCACCGCGCGGGCGAGGTCGGCGAGCGACGGGGGCGCCGTCTCGTTCGCCTCGATCAGCGCGAGCGCGCGGGCGACGGCGGTGCGGTCGCGCGCAAGATCGTCCGGCTTGCAGCGGCGGCACGCCCGGTAACCAGCCGCCCGCGCCGCCGCTCCGTCGCGCATCAGCTCGATATTCTCGCGGCGCGGCCGGCGCGCCGGGCAGCTCGGCTTGCAGTAGATGCCGGTGGTTTTCACCGCGACCACGAATCGCCCATCCATCGCGCGGTCGCGCGCCTCGAACGCCGCCAGCGCCTGTGCTTCGCTCAGCCCGGGAACGGGGCCTGCTGTAGGATCGGTCAAGGGACTCGCTCCCTGGGATGCGCCATCATGGGCCGCACCATATGCGTGCCCGGCCGGGTCCAACAGGGCATCGCCCGATCCTACAGCGGCATGGCCGGGTAAAAACGCCGAATCGTTGTTCATAAGTGTCTACATACCCCCGCCAGTCCCGTCCCGCTTCCCACGCCTTGCGCTCAAAGTCGGCTGCCGACGAATCCCCCTGTCGGGATCGCACGGCGGCGGCTAAGAGCAGGATATGACGCCACGCATCCAGGGCTTTCCCCGTCCGCTTGTCGCGGTTCTTCTCGGCCTCTTACTGGCCGCCCTGCCGCTTCTGCCGGCGCGGGCGGACACGCAGGATGTCGCCGCTGCATCGCGCAGCGTGGTCCGCGTCGCCCTCGTCGCGACGGATGGCGACAACGCCTATTTCGTCGGCCACGGCAGCGGCTTGGTGATCGCGCCCGATCGCGTGCTCACCAACGCCCATGTCGTCGAGCTGGTCCGCTCCGAGCCCAACATTGTCATCGGTGTCATCCCATCGGAAGGGACCAAGAGCTACGGCGGCAAGATCATCGCTTATTCCCCCGGCAACGATCTGGCGCTGCTCGCGGTGGAGGGCGGCAAACTGCCGGTCGCCACCTTCCTTGCCGGCGCGCCCAATGACGGCGATCATGTCACCGCCATCGGCTACCCCGGCGCGGTCGACCGCGCGCAGGGCATGAACCTGGAGGACATCATCCGCCCGATGAGCGCGGTGCGCACCTCCGGCACCGTCTCGGCCGGGCGGGCTTCCAAGCAGTTCGATACCATCCTCCACACCGCCCCGCTGGCAGCCGGCAACAGCGGTGGCCCGCTGATCGACGATTGCGGGCGGGTGGTCGGCCTCAACAGCTTCGGCTCGCTATCGGACGGCAGCGATGCGGAATATGGCTTCGCTGTCTCCAATCGCGAGATTGCCAGCTTCCTGCGCCAGGCGGGCGTGCAGGTGCAGCGGTCGAGCGAGGCGTGCCGTTCGATGGCGGAGATCGAGGCGGCGCAGCAAGCCGCCGATGAACGGGCCCGTGCCGATGCGGACAAGCGCGCCGGCGAGGCCGCGCTGGCCGCGCGTGAACGGGCGCTTGCCGCGCGCGAGGAAGCGCAGCAGACGACGATCGTCTGGCGTGAGAATGTGATGGCGTTGGCGGCGGTGCTGCTCGCGCTGGCGGCGGTGGCGGGCGGCGCTGCCGTGTTCGATCACTCCAAGGGCGAGTTGCGTCGTGCGCGTCTGTTTGCCATCGGTTCGGGGGGTCTGCTGCTCGCGTCGATCCTTGCTTTCCTGCTGCGTCCCGGGTTTAGCGCCGGCGAGGGGCCGGAGCCGGCCAACGCCGCCAATGGCGCGCAGGCCGAAACGGCGGCGCAGGTGCCCGGCGTCGGCGAGAATGTCTGCCGCATCGATAATGCCTTGAGCCGAGTCACCGTCTCGGACACCGCCGATGTCCCGTTCAGTTGGACGGCGGGCGGCTGCCTCAATGGCCAGACGCAGTTCGTACAGAGTGCCGGCCAGTGGTCACGCGTGCTGGTGCCCGCCGAGGAGGCTTCCATCTCGGTGCGCACCTTCGATCCCGCCATCGGCCGCTACCGGGCAGACAAATATCTGGTGGGCGAACAGACGGTCGAGCAAGCGCGCGCGCTCCGCGAAAAGCTTGGCTGGTCGGGGTGCACCGCCGATCCCGAGCGGCTCGCAGCGCTGGCGCGGATGCAGGCGGATATTGTGGCGCTGTTGCCTGCGCAGCCCAATGAACGGCTCGCCTATGGCTGTCGCACGCGGCAGGCTGAACCCGCCGTGCCGTGAGGTCCGCCGGGCAATACTGGCCCGCCGTCTCTGTCGGCGTTCGGCCTGACCCTCGCGGCTTGCATCCTCCCGCGACCCCTGCTAACCGCCCCGGCGTGTCGAGGGGGCGTTTGAACGCCCTCTCTTTTCTGGCGCAATTCAAATCGACGACAAGAGGCATAGGCGCGCGTGGAGAATTCCAGCGGTATTCAGGCTAGCTTAGCGGGGCGTTATGCGCTCGCGCTGTTTCAGCTCGCGCGGGACGGCAAGGCGCTCGATTCGGTCGCCGCAAGTCTCGCCACGCTCAAGGCGGCGTTGGCCGAATCGGACGATCTGCGTGCACTGACGCAGAGCCCACTGGTGGGGCGTGACGCGGCTGCCAGAGCGATTGAGGCGGTGGCCGGCAAGCTCGAGCTCGATTCGCTCACCAGCCGCACGCTGGGCGTGCTGGCGCAGAACCGGCGCCTCGCGCAGATCCCTGCGGTCATCCGCGCTTTCGATACGCTGCTTTCCGCCCACAAGGGCGAGACGCGCGCCGAGGTCACCTCTGCCTTCCCGCTCAGCAAGACGCAGCAGACCGCGCTGGCCAAGCAGCTGAAGGCGCGCACCGGCCGCGACATGGCTCTCGATCTCGCTGTCGATCCCGCGATCATGGGCGGCCTCATCGTCAAGATGGGCAGCCAGATGATCGACAGTTCCATCCGTACCCGTTTGAACAAGCTCGCCCACGCGATGAAGGGCTGACCAGGCCCTTGCAGAAGGTCCGATGAAAGGCTGAACATGGACATCAACGCCGCAGAAATCTCCAAGGTCATCAAGGACCAGATCGCCAATTTCGGCACCGAGGCCGAGGTCAGCGAAGTCGGCACCGTGCTGAGCGTGGGTGACGGCATCGCCCGTATCCACGGCCTCGACAACGTGCAGGCCGGCGAGATGGTCGCGTTCGCCAATGGCGTGCAGGGCATGGCGCTCAACCTGGAGGCCGACAATGTCGGCGTCGTGATCTTCGGTTCGGACGCGGAGATCAAGGAAGGCGACACCGTCACGCGCACCGGGACCATCGTGGACGTGCCGGTCGGCAAGGGTCTGCTCGGCCGCGTGGTCGACGGTCTTGGCAACCCCATCGACGGCAAGGGCCCGATCGTCTCCGACCAGCGGTCGCGCGTCGAGGTGAAGGCGCCGGGAATCATCCCGCGCAAGTCGGTGCACGAGCCGGTGCAGACCGGCCTCAAGGCGATCGACGCGCTCGTTCCCATCGGTCGTGGCCAGCGCGAGCTGATCATCGGCGACCGCCAGACCGGCAAGACCGCCGTCGCCATCGACACCTTCATCAACCAGAAGGGGCCGAACGCCGGCGACGACGAGAGCAAGAAACTCTACTGCATCTATGTTGCCATCGGCCAGAAGCGCTCGACCGTGGCGCAGATCGTCCGCCAGCTCGAAGAGAATGGCGCGATGGAATATTCCATCGTCGTCGCTGCGACCGCTTCCGAGCCCGCGCCGCTGCAGTTCCTCGCGCCCTATACCGCCTGCGCGATGGGCGAGTATTTCCGCGATAACGGCATGCACGCCGTGATCGTCTATGACGACCTGTCCAAGCAGGCCGTCGCCTATCGCCAGATGTCGCTGCTGCTGCGCCGTCCGCCGGGCCGCGAAGCCTATCCGGGCGACGTCTTCTACCTGCACAGCCGCCTGCTCGAGCGCGCCGCGAAGATGAACGACGCCAACGGCAATGGCTCGCTGACCGCGCTGCCGATCATCGAGACGCAGGCCGGTGACGTGTCCGCCTATATTCCGACCAACGTGATTTCGATCACCGACGGCCAGATCTTCCTGGAGACGAACCTGTTCTACCAGGGCATCCGTCCGGCCATCAACGTGGGTCTGTCGGTGTCGCGCGTTGGCTCCTCGGCGCAGACCAAGGCGATGAAGAAGGTGTCCGGCTCGATCAAGCTGGAGCTGGCCCAGTATCGCGAGATGGCGGCCTTTGCCCAGTTCGGTTCGGACCTCGACGCCTCGACGCAAAGGCTGCTCAATCGCGGTGCGCGCCTCACCGAACTGCTCAAGCAGGGGCAGTTCTCGCCGCTGCCGTTCGAGGAGCAGACCGTCTCGATCTTCGCCGGCACGGCCGGCTATCTGGACAGTATCCCGACTGGCGATGTCGTGCGCTATGAAGCGGCCATGCTGGCGCACTTCCGCGCGCATCACGCTGATCTGCTGACTGCGATCCGCGACAGCCGCGACTTCGGCGACGATGTGAAGGCCAAGGTCAAGGACGCGCTCGACGCGTTCGGAAAGACCTTCGCCTGAGCACACACCGATGCTGACCCTCCATGCCCTTCTTGCCTGGACCGTGATGGCGATCGGTCTGGTGCTGTTGCCGGGACCGGACACCATGCTGGTGGCCGGTCACGCGGCGCGGCGCGGCCTCAAGGCCGGCATGGCGGCGATCGGCGGGATCCAGCTCGGTGGGTTGTTCTACATGGCGTTGTGCGGCTTTGGCTTCCTCTCGGTGCTGAACGCAGTGCCCGGCCTGTTCATGGCGGTGAAGATTGCCGGTGCGATCTACCTCGCCTGGCTCGGCATCGGCATGGTGCGCGGCGCGCTGCGTCCCGCGCAGGCCGAGGCGGCGCCCCGGCTGCGGTTGGGTGGCTCGCCCTTCTCGCAGGGTTTCATCAGCACCGTGCTCAACCCCAAGGTGGCGATTTTCTTCCTGGCCGCGTTGCCGCAGTTCGTCGGCACCGGGCCGGAGGCGCCTTGGCAGGGCATGGCGCTGATCGCCATCGTCTATGCACTAGGCTTCGTCTGGTGCGCGGCGCTGGCGCTGTTTGCGGCGCATGCGGGCCGCAAGGTAGGGCAAAGTCGCGCGATGCGCTGGTTCGAGGGCGTGCTCGGCACGGCTTTCATTGGTTTTGCGGGCCGCCTGGCCCTGGCTCGGAACGCATAAGACATGGCAAGTTTGAAAGAACTCAAGGGCCGGATCGCCTCGGTCAAGTCGACCCAGAAGATCACCAAGGCCAAGCAGATGGTCGCGGCGGCCAAGCTGCGCAAGGCGCAGAGCGCTGCAGAAGCCGCACGGCCCTATGCCGAGCGTCTCGAAGGCGTCGTCGCCAGCCTCGCCGGCAAGGTGACCGGCGACAGCGCGCCGCGTCTGCTCGCCGGCACCGGCAAGGACGACGTGCATCTGCTGGTCGTCGCCAATGGCGACAAGGGCCTCTCCGGCGCGTTTAATGCCAATATCGTCAAGGCGGCCGTCGCCAAGGCGCGCGAGTTGATCGCGCAGGGCAAGACCGTGAAGTTCTATCTCGTCGGCCGCAAGGGGCGCGCGGTCATCGCACGCACCTTCCCCCGCATGATCGTCGGCCAGTTTGACACGACCGACGTGCGCACCCCTGGTTTCACCGAGGCGCAGGCGATTGCGCAGGACATCTCCAACCGCTTCTTCGCGGGTGAATTCGATGTCGCGCATCTCTTCTACTCGGCGTTCAAGTCTGCGCTGGCGCAGGAGCCGACCGAGCAGCAGATCATTCCCGTAGCGATCCCGGCCGATGCGCCCGCATCAAACGGTGCGGCGGTGGAATATGAGCCGGACGAGGAAGCGATCCTTGCCGACCTGCTGCCGCGCAACATCACCATCCAGCTCTTCAAGGCGCTGCTGGAGAATCAGGCGAGCGAGCAGGGCGCCTCGATGACGGCGATGGACAATGCGACGCGCAACGCAGGCGACCTCATCAATCGCCTGACGATTGAATATAACCGCAGCCGTCAGGCCGCGATCACCACCGAGCTGGTGGAAATCATCTCGGGCGCCGAAGCGCTCTAACGGACAAGCAGGCAAGGAAGCACAGTCATGGCCAACAGCAACAATGTCGGCAAGATCAGCCAGGTGATCGGCGCCGTCGTCGACGTGATCTTCGAGGATCGCCTTCCGGCGATTCTCTCGGCACTGGAGACCGACAATAACGGCCAGCGTCTGGTGCTCGAAGTGGCGCAGCATCTCGGCGAGAACACCGTGCGTACCATCGCCATGGACTCGACCGACGGCCTGACCCGCGGACAGGACGTGACCGACACCGGCGCGCAGATCTCGGTGCCGGTCGGCCCGATGACGCTCGGCCGCATCCTCAACGTGATCGGGGAGCCGATCGACGAGCGTGGCCCGGTCAATGCCGCGACGACCGCGCCGATCCACGCCAAGGCGCCGGAATTCGTCGACCAGTCGACCGAGACGAGCATTCTTGCCACCGGCATCAAGGTGATCGACCTGCTCGCGCCTTATGCGAAGGGCGGCAAAATCGGCCTGTTCGGCGGCGCCGGCGTGGGCAAGACCGTGCTCATCCAGGAGCTGATCAACAACATCGCCAAGGGCCATGGTGGCACCTCGGTGTTTGCCGGCGTCGGCGAGCGGACCCGTGAAGGCAACGACCTCTATCACGAGTTCCTCGACGCGGGCGTCATCGCGAAGGACGCCGACGGCAACCCGACGCCGGAAGGCTCGAAGGTCGCGCTGGTGTTTGGCCAGATGAACGAGCCGCCGGGTGCCCGTGCGCGCGTGGCTCTCTCGGGCCTGACCATCGCGGAATATTTCCGCGATCAGGAAGGGCAGGACGTGCTCTTCTTCGTCGACAACATTTTCCGCTTCACACAGGCGGGCTCGGAAGTGTCCGCGCTGCTCGGCCGTATTCCCTCGGCCGTGGGCTATCAGCCGACGCTCGCGACCGACATGGGCGCGCTGCAGGAGCGGATCACTTCGACCAACAAGGGCTCGATCACCTCGGTGCAGGCCATTTACGTGCCGGCGGACGACTTGACTGACCCGGCGCCGGCCACGTCGTTCGCGCACCTCGACGCGACGACCGTGCTCAACCGCGCCATCTCCGAGCTGGGCATCTACCCGGCGGTCGACCCGCTCGACTCCACCAGCCGCGTGCTGACCCCGGCCGTCGTTGGCCAGGAGCATTATGACGTCGCGCGCCGCGTTCAGGAGACGCTGCAGAAGTACAAGTCGCTTCAGGACATCATCGCCATTCTCGGCATGGATGAGCTCTCCGAAGAGGACAAGCTGACCGTCGCGCGCGCGCGCAAGATTCAGCGCTTCCTCTCGCAGCCGTTCCACGTCGCCGAGGTCTTCACCGGCATCCCCGGCAAGTTCGTCCAGATCGAGGACACGGTGAAGAGCTTCAAGGCGGTGGTTGACGGTGAGTATGATCATCTGCCCGAGGCGGCCTTCTACATGGTCGGCGGCATCGAGGAAGCGGTCGAGAAGGGCAAGAAGCTGGCTGCTGAGGCGGCCTGAGCCCTGACGTTCCAGTGAATTGAGATCCCTCCCCGCCGGTGCGGGGAGGGCCTGACAGAAGGTTGGCGGACTTCATGACCCTGCATTTCGAACTGGTCACACCCGAGCGTCTTGTCCTTTCGGAAGACGTTTACATGGTCGTCGTGCCCGGCACCGAAGGCGAGTTCGGCGTGCTGGAAGGCCACGCCCCCTTCATGTCCACCGTCAAGGACGGCACACTCAAGGTCTACGACCGCGACGGTGCCGAACCGCGCACCATCCACGTCGAAGGCGGTTTCGCTGAAGTGAGCGAGAGCGGCCTCACGGTGCTCGCCGAGCGGGCTGGGTAAAGAACCCCTTGCCGCATGTAATCTCTCTACGGAGAAGATGACAGCGGAACGTGACCTGAGCAGACGAGAACATCTTTCTGGGACGACGCGGCAGCGTTTTCAGGTATGGCAATCGGCGGACGTGCCGCGCTCAAACATGATCAATGTCTGATCTTCCATAACGATGCCTCGCCAGGTCATACTGGCAGGGAAGCGCTGGTAGATGCGATAGCCTGCGCGACAAGCTTGGGGGATGAGATCGTACGGCCGACCGCCCAGATCGATTGATGAGGCGAGAATAAGGTCAGGCCGCGTCGCCAGAAGCTGTTGCCACAAGGATGCATTGACACGTGGCGACCAGCGCTCCTCCCGCAACCAACTGATGTAGGCTGGCTTGGGGGCGGCATGATGATAGTTGTCGAATAGGTTATTCTGCAACCATGGCTGCACTTCAAATGCCTTGAAACCGAATGCCGCTATACGGGCCTGCGGATATCGTTCGCGATAGGTTTCAAGCACCTGAGAAACCGCTTCGCCCGGTGAATAGACATTGCTTTTATCCCAAAGACCGGCCCGCACGGTCTGACCAGTCTGCAAGAGGCAAATGATCGCGACTGCTGCCATCACACGCCTCCTTAAGCTGGGAGAAACAGGATTGTCCCATTCTACCCAGATGACGAAAAGCCAGAACAGAAACAGGAGGCCGGCATGCCAGGGGCTGGAATAGACGATAACGGAGAAGGCCAGCAGCAGCCCGAAAAGAGTGAGTGCCATGAGCCGGTTAGTCCCGGACATTATCAGGGCGACAACGGGGATTTGAAGGAACAATGACAACAGGAAGCCGAGGGAAATATCCCCGACGCTCGGAGGTGTGCCGCTCCATAGAGAAACACGATCGATAAAGGCATTGCAGAGATACAGGACGAACGACGCAATGGGGCCGCTCCGCAAGTCGCTTTGGAGATAGCCGTTATCGGCCGGCTGCCAGGCGCTCCATAGCGCAAAGAGGCCGAGGCCACCGGCCAGCAACAACGCCGAGAACGAACCGCGCTGAAGCCATTGCTTCTGGCGCCAGAGCTGGCATGCAAATTCCAGCCCCAGTACTGCTGCTGCGAGGAAGCCATGGGCATTGGTATTGGCAATCAAGCCTATGACCAGCGCATAGCGGAGCGGTCGCCCGGTCCGGGTAGAAAAGAAGGCTGCGGCGAGCGGTACCAACAGTAAGTCGACGCTATAGGACCGGGCGACGACGCTGAACTGATAGCCAAAAAAGTAAGACGCCAGAATGGCCAGTCGAAGGACGGCTGGGAAAGGTGCTCGCCACAAGATCACGGTGGCACCCGCAAGAGAAAAACCTGCTGATATCAGGAACAAGTGTGAAAAGGGCAGGCCGACTCTTATGGCCACCCACAGAATAAGATGCCAGAGACCCGGCGTTCCCTCGTAGCGCACCCGCTCCGCCAGCAGCGTCCACAAATCGTTATCACGGGCCAGAAGCCAGGCCTGGGCTTCGTCCAACCATGGCTCGTGATGGCTGCCAATCAGGAGCAGCCAGCTTCCGAAAGCGACCAGCGCCACCCATCGCCAATGAGCGACCAGTCGGATCGTTGCCAAGTGACTCTCCGCCAAGCGCCTTGGAAACGTCGCCGCTGTCACGATACCCACTTCAGGATACGGATTATCCCCATCCGAGCGGCTTGTCGGTGGGCAGATACATCGGCTCGTGCGGCAATCTCCGAACGATTGGCAGAATAAAACCGATAAGCACGCCAGAGCATGTCGCCATTGCTGAGGGTCGGTTGCCAATGGAGCGCAGCCTTTATGGCACTTGTGTCGAACACGAAGGAGGAGGCTATCATCCGATAGTGATATGGACCGAGGGGCGAAATCCGCAGATGATGCGCCAGCTTCATCGCCGTTACCATGGGCAGACGTGGCAACGGGACTGTGCGCGAGCGGCTCCCTGCCATGGCGATCACATGATCGAAGGTTTCGCGCATCGTGCTGACATCATCCGAGCCAATGCCGAAAACACCGGAAACCTCGCGCGTCGCTGCCCTTATCATCGCGTCCATCAAGTCGGCCGCGTAGATGAATTGATAGCGGTTATCGCCTTTGCCGACCATCCATACTCTTTTGTTGTCTGCGATGAATTCGAACAGAATCGCCAGGAGGCCGAGACGTCCTTCGTCTATGATTGTCGGGCAGCGGATACTGGTGACCGCGATACGATCGGCGTAACTCGCCAGAATCCGTTCACCTTCCCATTTGCTCTGCCCATAGAGTTCGCAGGGAGCAGGTTCGTCGTCTTCTGTCACCGGACGATCGAAACCTGATCCCCACAAGCAGTTGCTCGACAAATAGACAAGGCTCTTTACGCCCGCACGGGAAGCAGCTTCTGCCAGAGTTCTGGTGCCCTCGACATTGGAGGACCACAATTCCCGCTCATCTACCGAACCGTGTGCCAGCAGCGCCGCACAGTGAAACACCGCTTCGGGGCGGGTCTGGTCGAAAAGCGCATCAAGCGCCGCTGCGCCACGAATGTCTCCAACCACGGCAGTGAGACGTGGATGTGTCAGAGCCGAAGGCAACAGATCAATGCTGGCAACCTCATGACCGTCTTTCAGCAAATGATCTACCAGGAGCGTACCGAAGAAACCGGAGCCGCCCGTAACCAGATAGCGTGCCAAAATTACCCCCAATACGAAAGTCACACATGCAGATGATAATCACCCGAAGAAACGTTCTTGATCCATCACGCAGCGCTCTTGAAAGTCCGCCTCGCTGCTACAACGATTCCTGTCAGCCTGAACATGAAGGAAATCACCTAACCGTCTATTAAGATTAAAGCGATGAAGCATTGCTGTGACTGGAATACGCTTGGTTAGGCTTTTGTAGACTATTCCCCGCTAACGCTGCTCGAATGCCATGACAGGCGATATTTGGCAGCGAAGCGGATTCTATGAACGCATTTGGACGGAAGAGCGGACTGGGCGGCAAGGCTTCCTTTGGCGTGGCGCGTCCGATGCAAGCGCCCGCGGCTTCCCCGCATGCGATGCCGGCGGGCGGGACGCAGTTTCCGCCGATCGCGAGCGACCCGGTGCCGGCGGCAGAGGAAGATCTGCTTCCTACGCCGCATTCCGACGCTTTGGCCCGCCTTGCCGAGCGTATGAACGGCGAGAACGCACCTGCCGAGCAAGCGCACGGTTTCGAGGCCTCGGTCCACAAGATCAAGGAGCAGGTGCTGCCGCGCCTGCTTGAGCGGGTCGATCCGGAGGCAGCGGCGACGCTCAGCAAGGATGAGCTGGCCGAGGAATTCCGGCCGATCATCATGGAGGTTCTGGCGGACCTGAAGCTGACTCTCAACCGGCGCGAGCAATTTGCGCTGGAGAAGGTGCTGGTCGATGAACTGCTCGGCTTTGGCCCGCTGGAGGAGTTGCTGGCCGATCCGGACGTGTCCGACATCATGGTCAACGGGCCGCACCAGACCTACATCGAGAAAAAGGGCAAGCTGCAGATTGCGCCCATCCATTTCCGGGATGAAGAGCATCTGTTCCAGATCGCCCAGCGAATCGTCAACCAGGTCGGACGCCGCGTGGACCAGACCACGCCGCTGGCCGACGCCCGCCTGCCGGACGGCAGCCGCGTCAACGTCATCATTCCACCGTTGTCGCTACGCGGTACCGCCATATCTATCCGTAAATTCTCGGCCAAGCCGATTACGCTGGACATGCTCGCCCAGTGGGGAGCGATGAACCAGAAGATGTGCACTGCCCTCAAGATCGCGGGCGCCTGCAGGTTCAACATCGTCATCTCGGGCGGCACCGGCTCGGGCAAGACGACGATGCTCAACGCCCTCTCCAAGATGATCGATCCGGGCGAACGCGTGCTGACCATCGAGGACGCGGCCGAACTTCGCCTCCAGCAGCCGCACTGGCTGCCGCTAGAGACGCGCCCACCTAACCTGGAAGGCCAGGGTGCCATCACCATCGGCGATCTGGTCAAGAACGCGCTGCGTATGCGACCGGATCGGATTATCCTGGGCGAAATTCGTGGTGCCGAGTGCTTCGATCTACTCGCCGCCATGAACACCGGCCACGACGGCTCGATGTGTACCCTCCACTCCAACTCGCCGCGCGAGTGCCTCGGCCGTATGGAGAACATGATCTTGATGGGCGACATCAAGATCCCCAAAGAGGCCATCTCGAAGCAGATCGCCGACTCGGTGGACATGATCGTGCAGGTTAAGCGCTTGCGAGATGGTTCGCGCCGCGTCACCAACATCACCGAGGTCATCGGCATGGAAGGCGATGTGATCGTAACCCAGGAGCTGTTCCGCTTCGAGTATCAGGACGAGGATGCCGACGGAAAAATCATCGGCGAATATCGCTCCATGGGTCTGCGGCCGTACACGCTCGACAAGGCGCGGGGCTTTGGCTTCGATCAGGCCCTGCTAGACGCCTGTCTCTGAGGACTGCGTGATCCTGCCAAAGCAGGAACCCAACGCAATCAGGCATGGCGTGTTCTCTCAGGAGGACACGGAGCTCGAGAAACGACGACGGCGTGCTCTCCAACCGGCCCCCTGGGCCGGACGATGTTCTACCAGTGCGACCCCTCCCGCACGGCCTCCTCTTCCTCGGGTAAGGTTTCCCGTCCAAGCACGGCATTGCGGTGCGGGAAGCGGCCGAAGCGCGCGACGATGGCGTGGTGTGCCTCGGCAAAGGGCAGATTGAACTCGAATCCTGGCTGGCTGAACAGCGCGAGCGAGCGCTCCTGGTCTGCCAGTTCCTCGCTGTGCATGAACGGCAGATAGAAGAAGGAACGCGCGCTGTTGACGAAGGCATCGTCATAGCTCCGGTCGAGCGCCGCCCGTGCTATGTCGCGGGCTAACCTGTCTGTCGCGAACGCATTGGGCTGGCCGCGGAACATGTTGCGCGGAAACTGGTCGAACAGCACGATGGCCGCCAGCGCCATGTCGGCATCGTCGAGAAAGCTTTCGGCTGGTTCATCGCGCAGCGCTTCCCAGAGCGAGCGGAACAGATGGGCGCAGCGCGCATCCTCCTCGTCGTTGGAGGCGAACCAACCATCCGGGCCGACCTCGTTCAGCCAGTAGTTGAGGACAGCGCCAACCCAGCCGTGCCCGACCTTATCCCGTGCCTCGCTCTGGACTTGCGCGCTGCGGGGCGCCGGCGCATCCCACGTTAGCACGGGCAGGCCTGTTCCAACGCCGTCGACGACCTGCTCGACCGAAACGACGATAATATGTCGAGCGTCGGCCGTCGCCGCAAAGGGAGCAGCCGCGATGTCCCACTCGTCATCGTCGGACACGATTGATTTGCCGCGTCCCTGCACGCGCACCGTGCGCTGCGATCCATCGAGTCCGCACACCATGAGGGCGACCTGAGGATGGGCGTCGGGAGAGGGCAACGGGCTTTGGTCACTGTCCAGCCAGGCGACGAGGTCTGGGGCAATGATGCGTAGCCGCTCCGTTCCGCCGGCGTCGAGCCGGAGGGCCCCATCGCGCGCTGTGGCGGCAAACATGGCGAGGGGCTGGCTTTCGATGAAAGCGCGCTGGTCATCGGTGATTGCGGTGGAGGTCTTGGTCATGCCCCGTGGCTATCAGGCTGGGCGCGGGTCGCCAAGCCATCGTCGGAGCGGGATGGGGAACCATGGGCGCAGCCCGGGTCAGTCCCCCTCCATCCAGGCGTCGCCGATGTCCACGTCGCCCGTGAGCAGTGCCTCCGCCGCCGCGAGATCCTCGGCCAGCACCATCACGCGAATCGGCAGCATCAAGGGAATGCCCTCCGCCAGATTCATGCCGGTATCGAAGCAGAAGGCCGGGATGCCGGCTGCCTCCAGCCGGCCACGCACGATCTGGGCGAGCATCGAATCGGTGAACCGATCGAGCTCGACCAGCCCGCTCATCAGGCTGCCGTGCCGCCGACGGTGAGGCCATCGAGCAGCAGGGTCGGCTGGCCGACGCCCGCCGGCACGCCCTGTCCGTTCTTGCCGCACATACCGATGCCCTCATCGAGTGCCATATCGTTGCCGATCCCGATGATGCGGGTCAGCGCGGTCGGCCCGTCGCCGATCAGCGTCGCGCCCTTGATCGGGTCACCGAGCTTGCCATTCTCGACCTTGTAGGCCTCTGTGCAGGAAAAGACGAACTTGCCCGAGACGATGTCCACCTGTCCGCCGCCAAAGCTGCGCGCGAAAATGCCCTTCTTGACGCGCGAGAGCAGTTCGGCGGGGTCGTCGTTGCCGCTGCGCGCATAGGTGTTGGTCATGCGTGGCATGGGGGCGTGCGCATAGCTTTCGCGCCGGCCGTTGCCGGTGGGCGCCACGCCCATCAGCCGCGCGTTCAGCCGGTCCTGCATGTAGCCGCGCAGGATGCCGTCCTCGATCAGCACGTTTTCCTGTGTCGGCGTGCCTTCGTCGTCGATACTGAGCGAACCGCGGCGGGCGTCGATCGCGCCATTGTCGACCACCGTCACGCCCGGCGCGGCGACGCGCTGGCCGATCTTGCCGGTGAAGGCGCTGGTGCCCTTACGGTTGAAATCGCCCTCTAACCCGTGGCCGACCGCCTCGTGCAGGAGTACACCGGGCCAGCCGGGGCCGAGCAGCACGGTCATCTCGCCCGCTGGAGCATCGACCGAGCGCAGGTTGACCTCCGCCTGCTTGAGCGCCTCGTCGATCGCGCGTTGCCAGGTCGCTTCCTCGAACAGGTCGTCATAGAGATAGCGCCCGCCAATGCCGAAGGAGCCGGTCTCGCGGCGGCCATTCTCTTCCATGATGATCGCGACGTTGAGCCGTACCAGCGGCCGCACATCAGTAGCGACGAAGCCATCAGCGCGGACGATCTCAACCACCGACCAGCTTCCGGAGAGCGAGGCGGAAACCTGCACGACACGGGGATCCCGCGCGCGCGCGGCGGCGTCGATCCGGCCCATCAGCTCCACCTTGCGGGCGAAGGGAACGAGGTCGAGCGGGTTGGCGTCGGTATAGAGGTGTCGGTTGGTGCGCTGGGGCGGCGGTGTGTGGCCCTGCTTAGCTGGGTCGAGCAGCGTCAGCGTCTCGGCTGCGCGACGAATCGCGGCCTCGCTGATGTCGTTGGCGTGCGCAAAGCCGGTCATCTCGCCCGAGACGCCGCGCAGGCCAAAGCCGGCATCGGTCGAATAATCCGCGGTCTTGAGCCGTCCGTCGTCGAAGCCGAACGCTTCGGTCGCGATATATTGCAGGTAAAGCTCACCGTCCTCGCAGGTTTTGAGCGCCTGCGCGGTCAGCCGGCGCGCGCCATCGGGGTCGAGCGCTCCATCGCGATAGAGAAAAGAGCGCACGTCTGTGATCTGGGGAGCAATGTCTGTCATCCCGTCGATATAAGGACCGACGGGGCCGGCGGCAAATGGGGAAAGAGCGGAGGACCGTCCTTAGAGGCTAGCACCCGAGGCGATGTCGGGCTTGGTCACCAGTGCCGGGTTGTCAGCGGGGCCGCCTTCCAGCACGAAGCGCCGGTCGCAATAGCCGCAATCGACGTAGCCATGCTCGTCGATCTCCAGAAAGACGCGCGGATGGCCAAGTGCGGCGGGAATGCCGTGCCCCGAGCCATCACAGGCGACTCGGCGGGCGTGGACGCGGATGATCTCAGGCGGGGTCTGCATGGAGAGCGCGGTTAGCAAAGGTGCGGCGAACGGGCAATATCCCTAGCGTGGCTTTGCTTTTTCGCTGGTTCGCTCGTACATGGGCGCTTCCATTCGTAGAGGAGCACTCGTCATGGATCAGGCGCAGGACCATCGCCCTTTCGTCCCGCTGCCCGAGAAGATCCATGCCAGCTCCCGCTCTACTCACGCTCGACCGTATTGCCGCCGCCCGGCCTGACGGCCCCGCGCTTTTTTCCGATCTCACGCTCGCTGTTGGCCGCGAGCGAATCGGCCTTGTCGGTCGCAACGGCTGTGGCAAATCGACTTTGCTCGCCATCGTTGCCGGTGACGCGCAGCCGAAGGCGGGGCACATTCACCGTGCCGGCCGCATCGCGATGCTGCGCCAAATCCCCGTCGATGCCACCAGCGTAGCCGAAGCGCTGGGTGTCGCGCCGGCGTTGGCCTGCCTCGATCGGATCGATGCCGGTGCCGGGACGGTGCTGGACGCCGCCGAGGCGGACTGGACCCTGCGCGAGCGTTTGGTGCAGGGGCTGGATGATGTCGGTCTCGGCCATATTGCGCTGGATCGGGATCCTGGATCGCTGAGTGGCGGCGAGCGTGTCCGACTCGCTCTGGCGGCGATGCTGCTGGAGCAGCCGGAGCTGCTGCTGCTCGACGAGCCGACCAACAATCTCGATTTGGAAGGGCGGGCGGCGGTTGCCGGTCTGCTCGCGCGCTGGCCGGGCGGCGCGCTGGTCGCCAGCCACGACCGGGCGCTGCTGGAGGGGATGGACCGCATCGTCCAACTGTCCTCCGTCGGCGTGCTGAGCGTGCGCGGCGGCTGGAGTGCGTTCGTTGCCCAGCGCGATGCCCAACGCGCCCAAGCCGAGGAGGTGCTGGAGCGCAGTCTCCGTGATCTCGCGCAGCGCGAACGCAGTGCGCAGCGGCAGAATGAAAAGAAGGCGCGGCGCGACAAGGCGGGCCGTGCCACGGCGGCGAAGGGGGGTCTGCCTCGCATCCTGCTTGGCGCACGGGCGCGGCAGGCGGAGGCAAGCGGGGCGCGTGACCGCCACATTGCGCAGCGGCAGATGACCGAGGCGGAAGGTGCCGTGGCTTCCGCCCGCGAGCGGGTGGAGGTGTTGACTCCGCTGACCATCGCCATGCCGCCCACCGGTCTTCCCGCCAACCGCACGCTGCTGCGGCTGGATGCGGTAAAGCTGGACCGGGGTGGGCGGCATCTGTTCGGCCCGCTCTCGCTGACACTCATCGGCCCGCGCCGCATGGCCATCGCCGGGCCCAATGGCAGCGGTAAGAGCAGCCTCCTCGCCATTATCGCCGGCTCGCTGGAGCCGACCGGCGGCACCGTACAGCGGGCGGAGGGGGCTATCGCCCTGCTGGACCAAAGCGTCTCGCTGCTGGCGCCGAATCAGCATCTCGTAGAGGCCATGCGCGCCCAGCATCCCAACATGACGATGGGTGAGGCCTATGCGGCGCTTGCACGCTTTGCCTTCCGCAATCGCGATGCGCTGAAGGCGGCGGACGTGCTGAGCGGCGGCGAGCGGTTACGCGCTGGGCTGGCGCTGGTACTGGCGGCACCGCGGCCGCCGCAACTTCTCATCCTGGATGAGCCAACCAACCATCTCGATCTCGACGCCATCGAAGTGCTGGAGGAGGCGCTATGCGGCTATGATGGCGCGCTGATCGTAGTCAGCCATGACGAGCGCTTCCTCGACCGGATCGGCGTGGAGGAGCACGTGCGGCTCGGTGTCTGATGCGGGATTGCGGTCGCCGCTGCTCTGGACAGAGGGATGGACAAGCGCGCGATCCGCTCGCAAGGGTAAGCGCGCTGCCGGATGGGCCCGATAAGCTAGAGCGTTCTGCGCCTTCTCCGGCTATGAGAGAGTGGATGACCATGAATCATAAGCCTGCTTTCGTGGCCAGGGGGCGTTTGGGCAGGAGCGCGCGCTGATGGTCTGGCCCCATGGCTTCGACGATCTGCGCGCGGCGGCGAAGCGCCGGGTGCCGCGTTTCCTGTTCGATTATGTCGACGGTGGCAGCTTTTCGGAAGGCACGCTGGCGCGTAACGTTGCGGCCGTCCATAGCGTGGCCCTGCGCCAGCGCGTGCTCAACGACGTTTCGCAGTCCGATCTCTCGACCAGTCTGTTCGGCCAAAAGCTCGCTATGCCGTTGATGCTGGCCCCGGTCGGCATGGCCGGTATGCTGCGCCGGCGCGGCGAGATCCAGGCGGTGCGCGCGGCGGATGCGAGCGGTGTGCCGATGGTCATGTCGACCGTCGCGCTCTGCTCAGTGGATGAGGTGATGGCGGCGACCGGCATCCCGTTCTGGTTCCAGCTTTATGTTGCCAAGGATCGCGGCTTCGTCATGGATCTGCTGGCCCGGGTGAAGGCGCTCGGGTGCCCGGTCCTGTTCATGACGGTTGATCTGCCGATGCCGGGTCCCCGATGGCGCGACCAGCGCTCCGGCCTCTCCGGCCCGCCCGGCCTGCTCGGCCAGTGGCGACGCTGGACGCAGGTGCTGGCACATCCACGCTGGGCGCTCGACGTGGGGCTCGGCGGCCGCCCGCACACGCTCGGCAACCTCGCGCCGATCATGAAGGGCAATGTCCGCCTCAATGATTTCCTGAGTTGGAGCGGGCGCAATTTCGATCCATCCGTCACCTGGAAGGATCTGGAGTTCATCCGCAGCCATTGGGACGGCCCGCTGGTGCTCAAGGGTATCATGGACCCGGAGGACGCTCGCCGCGTGGCGGACATCGGCGCGGACGGGCTAGTCGTCTCCAACCATGGTGGCCGCCAGCTCGATGGGATGATCGGCACGGCGGAGGCGTTACCAGCCATTGCGCAGGCGGTGGGTGAGCGACTGACGGTCCTCGCTGATGGCGGCGTGCGCAACGGGCTTGACGTGCTACGCATGCTGGCATTGGGCGCGAAAGGCGTGATGATCGGCCGTGCCTGGGCTTATGCGCTGGCAGCCGGCGGTGAGGAGGGGGTGCGGCGTATGCTCGCTCAGTTCGCGCTCGAGCTCCGCTCAGGCCTGGCGCTCACCGGCTGTGACAGCATTGCCGATGTGGGGCCGCACATTCTTGCCTATTCGCCGGAGGCGCGGCGGGGGCCCGCGCCAATCTAAAGGTTCAGATCGGCGGAGCCCAGGTTCCGATCCTGGCCGAGGCAGCGCCGCCGGTCACCAATGCGCCCGGCGGTTAAGTTCGTGCCCGAGGGCCAGTAGCAGGACGCCCAGCACCGAGTATGCGATCTCGCCGGAAGCACCGTGCGGCAGGCTGAGCGCACCCGCCATGATGCCGAGCCCCAGCGCGCCGACCGCGACTGGCAGCAACATGCCGTGCGTACGCGCACCGTTGCCAAGCGCCAGTCCGCCAAGCAGGATCGCCAGGATGAGGCCACCCTCATGGATGATCGGTGCCTCGAGCAGCCCGGCGAACGAAGAGAGCAAACCAACAGCGATCGCCGTGGCCAGACAGTGCAGTGCGCACAGGCCGGAAAGACCGATGGCCCATCCATCGAGATGTGTGAAGCGGGAGCCGGACAGAGTCGACATTTCACGGGGCATTACGCTTCATTGGAGGAGGTTACAACATATCATTTGGAATTAACCGACGGGGTCTGACCGCCATCTGGCGGGAGACGAACGCCCCTGCGTGGAAATTGCAGCCGTACGCCTTCCTGTGCCATCCGGCTTGCCTCCCCAGTCACTTGGGGGCATGGACGCGGCATGACCGAGCAGGCGCAGATTGTTTCCCACGGCACGGCTTCGGCTGTTGCTTACGGCCGGCCCGCGACGCTGGCGCGTTGGCTGTTTATCATGGCGGGCCTCATCGTGCTGATGATTGTAGTGGGAGGCATCACCAGACTCACCGAATCGGGCCTGTCTATTACGCAATGGAAGCCGGTTACCGGCACGCTGCCGCCGCTTAGCCAAGCCGATTGGCAAGCGGAATTCGATGCCTACCGCCATAGCTCGCAATATGCACTGATGAACCAGGGCATGACGCTCGAGGCCTTCAAACACATCTTCTTCTGGGAATATGTCCACCGGTTGCTGGGGCGGTTGATCGGTCTCGCCTATGCCGTGCCGCTGGTCTGGTTTGCGCTGCGTCGGGCGGTGCCTACCGGGTTCGGCCTGCGACTCATCATTCTGTTGCTGCTGGGCGGTGCGCAGGGCGGGGTGGGCTGGCTTATGGTCAAAAGCGGCCTGACCGATCGGGTGAATGTCGAGCCGGCGATGCTTGCCGCGCATCTTGGCATGGCGCTGATCCTGCTCGCAGTGGTGCTGTGGACAGCCTGTGACTTCGCACGCCTCGCCCGCACGCCGGGTGGCGGGAAGGTCCGGCCGGCTATCGGCGGTCTTGCCGTGGCCGTGCTGCTGTTCTTCCAGCTCATGCTCGGTGCGCTCACCGCCGGTCTTCGCGCCGGCTACGTTGCCAACACCTGGCCGCTCATGAACGACAAATTCGTGCCGGACGGCATCCGGTGGTTCGGCTCGCTGTGGCGCACCGTGACCAGCGACCCCTTCCTTGTGCATTTCCTGCACCGCTGGTGGGCGTGGATTGCCGCGCTGGCCATCATTTGGATGGCGGGTGCACTCCACCGTGCCGGGGCCGCGCGCTGGGCCTGGGTGCTGCTGGCCATCACCGGCGCGCAGATCCTTCTTGGCATCGTCACTGTCATCACTGGCGTGAACATCACCATTGCCGTGCTGCACCAGTTTGTTGGCGCGGTGCTTTTCGGCGCGGTCGTGATGGGGGTCCACCGGCTCGGCGACGCGCGATGAGCGAGATCGCGCTGGTTTACGTGCTCTACGGCACGCGACCGGCGGCTGAGGTGGCGGCGCGCACGATGGTTGCTCAGCGCCTTGCCGCTTGCGCCAATGTCTTTGCGCAGGGGCAGTCATTCTATCAGTGGGCCGGCGCGCTGGAGGCTGTGACCGAGGTGGCGGTGCTGTTCAAGACGGCGCCCGCACGCTGCGACGCCTTGATGGCGGCGCTGGAGCGGGATCACCCATATGAACTGCCGGCCATCCTGAGCTGGCGCGTCACCGCGCGCCCCGCCTACGCGGCCTGGGTCGAGCGCGAAACGGCTAGCCAACCCTGAACAGGTATCTTGGTGCCCGTCAGCAAAGGCGCGGTTTAACTTGACTTTTTACGGATGATCCGTCAGGAGCGCGGCCGTCGGCGGCTTCCTGCGCGGTGATCCGTGCGGTTCTGCCATCGTTTTTTCTAGGTCATTTTTCTGGAGGCAAGAGGCCATGAAGGCGCTCATGAAGACGACCAAGCCGGCAACCCCGGCGACGGTCGAGAAGAAGTGGCTGATTGTCGACGCGGAAGGGCTGGTCGTCGGCCGCGCCGCCACGATCATCGCCAACGTCCTGCGCGGCAAGCACAAGCCGAGCTTTACCCCGCACGTCGATTGCGGTGACAATGTCATCGTCATCAACGCCGACAAGGTGAAGTTCACCGGCAACAAGCTGGCCGACAAGGTTTATTACAAGCACACCGGCTATGCTGGCGGCATCAAGGGCATTACCGCCGAGAAGGTGCTGGAAGGCCGCTTCCCCGAGCGCGTTCTGGAGAAGGCGGTGGAGCGCATGATCCCGCGCGGCCCGCTCGGTCGTCAGCAGATGCGCAACCTGCGCGTTTTCGCCGGCTCCGAGCATCCGCACGAAGCCCAGAACCCCGAAGTGCTTGATATCGCGGCGATGAACCGCAAGAACAAGGTTGGTGCCTGATGTCCGATACCGTCAACTCGCTGTCTGATCTGCAGACCCTCGCCCAGGGCGATGGCGCGGTTGCCGCGCCCGAGGCGCCCGTTGCCACTGCGCCGCTGCGCCAGCAGGAGCTGGACAAGCACGGCCGTGCCTATGCGACTGGCCGTCGCAAGGATGCCGTCGCCCGCGTGTGGGTGAAGCCCGGCACCGGCAAGATCACGGTCAACGGCCGCGACCAGGAAATTTACTTCGCGCGCCCCACATTGCGTCTGGTGATCAACCAGCCTTTCACGATCACCGAGCGGACCGGTCAGTATGATGTGGTCTGCACGGTGAAGGGCGGTGGCCTCTCCGGTCAGGCCGGTGCCGTCAAGCACGGCATCGCGCAGGCACTGACCAAGTATGAGCCGGCGCTTCGGTCCGCGGTAAAGGCAGAGGGCTTCCTCACCCGCGACTCGCGCGTCGTCGAGCGCAAGAAGTATGGCCGCGCCAAGGCCCGCCGCAGCTTCCAGTTCTCGAAGCGTTAAGCGCGCGTTTTTGGAATGCAGGAAAACGGGGCGGAGACGCCCCGTTTTTTTGTGCGTGGTCGTCTCAGGAATACGGGTCCATCGACCCCCGATGGAGCACGCCCTTCAACAGGCTCCGGGCAACCGATCTCATCTGCTTGTTAGGCAGCGCGCACAACGAGCAACTCTTTCGGGTCTCGCCTGCGCTCCGCACGAACCGACTGTCTGAACTTTCTGCGCGACCCGGATGTCCCTCGGTCTGGACAGAGCAGGCCTCGATGTCACCTCAGCGCGCGATGCCGCCCGCCGCCAGCACCGCCAGCGTTACCAGTTCAGAAGCGGTGGAGGCCATGGTCGCCACCTGCACCGGCCGGCCCATGCCGATCAGCATTGGGCCGATGACGGATTCGCCGCCCAACTCGCGCAGCAACTTTGCCGAGAGATTGGCTGATTGCAGCCCCGGCATCACGAGCACATTGGCCGGACCGGAGAGTCGACTGAACGGATAGTTTCGCGCCACCTGCGGATTGAGCGCGACATCCGGCGCCATTTCGCCCTCATATTCAAAATCGACGCCCCGTTGGTCGAGCAGCGTCACCGCCTCGCGGATATTATCGAGCCAGTGGCCGATCGGGTTGCCGAAGGTGGAATAAGACAGGAAGGCAACGCGCGGCTCATGCCCCATCCGACGCGCCACGGCCGCTGTGTCGGTGGCGATGTCGGCCAGCTCCGCCGCGCTCGGCCGTTCATTGACCGTGGTGTCGGCCATGAAAACCGTGTGACTGCGCCCGACCAGCACGTGGATGCCAAAACAGGTCCGGTCCGGGGCTGGGTCGATCACCCGGCGCACCTCCCGCATGGTTTGCGAATAGGGACGGGTAACGCCGGTGATCATCACGTCGGCCTGATTCATCTCTAGGAGCAACGCGCCGAAGATGTTGCGATCGCGGTTGACCATCCGTTCGCAGTCGCGGCGCAGATAGCCCCGGCGCTGCAGACGCTCGTAGAGCATGTCGACCATGCGGGGGACGAGCGGCGAATTGACGCTATTGTGCAGTTCGAAGCTCTCCGCGTCCTTGACGCCCAAATCGCGCAACCTGTCGTAGACGTCCTGTCGTCCGACGAGCACAGGGATGCCATACCCCCCTTCGCGGAACTGGATGGCGGCGCGCAGGACCACCTCCTCTTCGCCCTCCGCGAACACCACGCGCTTGGGGGCGGCCTTTGCGCCTTCATACGCCAGCGTCAGCACCGATGTGGTCGGGTTGAGTCGCGCGCGCAGAGCCTGGCGATAGGCGTCCATATCCTCGATCGCCTTCTGCGCCACGCCGCTATCCATTGCCGCTTGCGCTACGGCGGCGGGCACCACTTCCATCAGCCTGGGATCGAACGGAGCCGGGATGATATAGTCCGCGCCAAAATGATGCGACGTGCCGTAGGCCAGCGCCACTTCCTCGGGAACTTGCGCGCGCGCCAGCTCGGCAATGGCCTGCGCGGCGGCGATCTTCATCGCCTCGTTGATCGCGGTTGCGCGGACGTCTAGCGCACCGCGGAAAATGAACGGGAAGCCGAGGACGTTGTTGACCTGGTTGGGGTAATCGGACCGTCCCGTCGCGACGATGGCGTCGGGCCGCGCGGCCTTGGCTGCCGGGGGGGTAATCTCCGGGTCCGGATTGGCCATGGCGAAGATGATCGGCTGTGCGTTCATGTCCCCGATCCAGTCGGGCTTGAGCGCATCCTTGGCAGACAGGCCAAGGAAGATGTCGGCGCCCTTCAGCGCGTCGCGCAGCGTGCGCGCGTCGGTCTGGACCGCATGAGCAGACTTGAACTGGTCCATGCCATGGGCGCGGCCCTGGTAGATGACGCCTTCCCGATCGCACATGAGGACGTTGTCATGCGGCACGCCCAGCGCCTTGATCAGTTCGGTGCAGGCAATGGCGGCGGCACCCGCGCCGTTCACCACCACGCGCGCCTCGCGAATGTCGCGGCCGGTGAGGTAGCAGGCATTGATGAGCCCCGCCGCGCAGATGATCGCCGTGCCATGCTGGTCGTCGTGCATGACCGGGATATTCATCCGTTCCTTGAGCGCGGCCTCAATCATGAAGCACTCGGGCGCCTTGATATCTTCAAGGTTGATGCCGCCAAAGCTCGGTTCGAGCAGCGCAACCGCATCGACGAAGGCCTGCGCGTCGGTGGTGTCGATTTCCAGGTCGATCGCATCGACATCGGCGAAGCGCTTGAACAGCACAGCCTTGCCTTCCATCACCGGTTTGGAGGCTAGTGCGCCGAGATTGCCCATGCCGAGGATGGCGGTGCCATTGGAGATCACAGCGACGAGATTGCCTTTGGCGGTATAGTCATAGGCTTTGGCGGGATCGTCTGCGATGGCCTGCACCGGCACCGCAACGCCCGGCGAATAGGCAAGTGCGAGATCGCGCTGCGTCGCCATCGGCTTGGATGCGATGATCTCGATCTTGCCGGCGCGGCCGGCCGAGTGGAACAGGAGCGCCTCGCGCTCGGAAAATTCAATAGCTGCGTTATCGCTCATGGGGTGTCCTCGACGCTCGCAACTGCCCTAACGGCAATGGCCCGCTCTCCACAAGGGGCCTCGCGGGATAGTCTTTGCATGATGCCCGGCTTTTCGGCGACCGCCTGCCCTGCTAACGCTTCGGGTGTGAGCAAAAAGACCGTTTCCCCGAGCAAGCCGGACAGCGCGCCGACCCCCATGATGGCGCAATATCTCACTCTCAAGGCGGAGGCGGGAAGCGATCTGCTGTTCTACCGCATGGGCGACTTTTTCGAGCTGTTCTTTGACGATGCCAAGATCGCCGCGCAGGTGCTCGATATCGCGCTGACCAGCCGGGGCGAGCATCAGGGCGAGCCGATCCCGATGTGCGGCGTGCCCGTGCACAGCGCCAACGCCTATCTCGCGCGTCTCATCCGCGCCGGCCACCGCGTCGCCATCGCCGAGCAGACCGAGACACCCGAGCAGGCCAAGGCGCGCGGTTCCAAGGCGCTGGTCGGACGCGCCATCGTGCGCTTCGTGACGGCCGGCACGCTGACCGAGGACGCGCTGCTCGACAGCCGCCGCGCCAACCTGCTTGCCGCCATCGGTGAAGCCAGCGGCGGCCTCGCCATCGCGGCGGCGGACATTTCCACCGGACGGTTAGAGGTGATCACGCTGGAGAGTGGCCAGATCGCGGCAGAGTTGGCCCGAATTGGTGCGAGCGAGGTGATCGCCCGCCCGGCACTGGCCGAGCGAATTGCCGATTGCCTGCCATTCGAGAGCCGGGGGTTCGACAGCGGTCGGGCAGAGGCGGACATCTGCCGCCACTTCGGGGTTGCCACGCTGGAAAGCTTCGGCACCTTCACGCGGCCGGAACTTGCCGCGCTGGGCGGGCTGCTTGCCTATCTGGAGCATGTTGGCAAGGGGCGCATGCCGTTCCTCGCTGCGCCGGTGCGTGCGGGCAGCAGCGACCATCTTGCCATCGACCCGGCGACGCGCGAAAGCCTGGAGATCGTACAGACGACGAGCGGCCAGCGCGCCGGCAGCCTGCTCGCCACGGTCGACCGCACGGTGACAGGCGCTGGTGCGCGCTTGCTCGCTGCCGATCTCTCGGCGCCGCTCATGGACCGCGCTGCCATCGAAGCGCGCCTCGCCTTGGTGGAGTGGTTCCACGATGATGGCCCGTTGCGCGAGGATGTCCGTGCGCGATTGCGGGCCCTGCCGGACATTGGCCGCGCCTTGGGGCGGCTCGCCATCGGGCGAGGCAGCCCGCGCGACCTCGGCCAGCTTCGCGACGGGCTCGATGCCGCCCGCGTGCTGCGCGAACGGCTGGGCGTACTTCCAAACCGGCCGGCGCTGCTCGATGTGCTGCTCCCCGAGCTGGACGGCCACGGTGCCATGGTTGATACGCTGCTGCGCGCGCTGGTTCCTTCGCCTCCGACCGAGACCGCCAATGGCGGCTACATCGCCGATGGCTACGACGCTGCGCTGGATGAGTTGCGGCGCATGGCCGGGGACGGCCGCCGCGCCATTGCGATGCTGGAGGCGCGTTACCGCGATGAAACCGGCATTTCAGCGCTCAAGATCCGCCATAACGGCGTGCTCGGCTATCACGTCGAGGTACCGGCCCGCCATGCCGATGCGCTGATGGCGCAGAACAGCGGCTTCACCCACCGCCAGACCCTGGCCGGGGTGGTGCGTTTCAATTCGGTCGACCTTCACGAGCAGGCGGGCCGTGTCGCGCAGGCTGGCGCCCATGCACTGGCGGCTGAGGCCGCGCATTTCGAGGAGCTGGTCGCCGACGTCGTCGCGCGGCGCGAGCCAATCGCCCGCGCGGCCGATGCGTTGGCACGGATCGACGTTGCCGCCGCGCTCGCGGAGCGCGCCGTCGAGAGCGGCTGGGTGCGCCCGCATTTCGAGGAGTCGCCGTGCCTGGAGATTGTCGGCGGCCGCCATCCGGTGGTCGAAGCCGCGCTCGCACGAGAGGGTGCCGCTTTCGTCGCCAATGATTGTAGGCTCGATACACAGGACCGGCTCTGGCTCGTCACCGGTCCGAACATGGGCGGCAAGTCAACATTCCTGAGACAGAACGCGCTGATCGTGATTCTTGCGCAGGCCGGCGGCTTCGTACCCGCCCGTTCGGCGCGGCTTGGCCTTGTCGACCGGCTCTTCAGCCGTGTCGGTGCGTCGGATAATCTCGCGCGCGGCCGCTCCACCTTCATGGTCGAGATGATCGAGACTGCCGCGATCCTCGCGCAGGCGACCGAGCGCAGCTTCGTCATTCTCGACGAGGTCGGCCGCGGAACTTCCACGTATGATGGTCTCGCGATCGCCTGGGCGGTTGTCGAAGCTGTGCACGATACCAATCGCTGCCGCTGTCTGTTCGCTACCCATTATCACGAACTGACCCGCCTCGCCGAGCGGTTGGACGCGCTTTCCCTGCACCATGTCCGCGCGCGCGAGTGGCAAGGCGACCTTGTGTTGCTGCACGAGCTGGCCGAGGGGCCGGCTGATCGTAGCTATGGTATTGCGGTGGCGCGTCTCGCCGGCCTGCCCGCGCCGGTGCTGGCGCGGGCCAAGGCAGTGCTCGACAAGCTGGAGGCAGGCAAGGCGCAAACCGGCGGCATCGCGGCGGGGCTGGATGACCTGCCGCTGTTCGCCGCCACGCTGGCCGCCGAAGCAGAACCGGTCGTCGATCCCCTGCGTGAAAAGCTCGCTGCGGTCGATGCTGATGCCCTCTCGCCACGCGAGGCGCTGGACCTTATCTATGTTCTCAAGCAATTGTCGGAGCCAGTGCTCGCAGGATGAGCCATGAACAAGCCTCTTGAGCCGCCGCACGGTCGTCGCGCGATCATCGACCGCCGGCAGGTGGCCGATGCGCTGAAGGCCCAGCTTGCCGACCTGGGGGATGTCAGCGCGCGCCGCCGGGTGATCGTCGAGACGTTGAAGGAGGCGTTGGCGCACGGGCGCGAGGAGGTATCCCGTCGGTTGGCCCGCAACCCGACGCGCGGGCGCGAGGCGGTCACCGCCCAGGCGTTCCTGATGGACCAGATCGTCCGGCTGCTGTTCGATACGACGGTCCGTTCACTCTATCCCGTCAGCAACCCTACAGCCTCGGAGCGGATCGCGCTGATCGCGGTGGGTGGCTATGGGCGCGGTGAGATGGCGCCCTATAGCGATGTGGATATTGGCTTCATCACCCCCTACAAGCCGACAACCTGGACCGAGCAAGTGATCGAGAGCATGCTTTATGCGCTCTGGGATCTGGGCCTGAAGATCGGCCATTCGAGCCGGTCAATCGACGAGACGATCCACATGGCGAAGGCGGACCTCACCATCCGCACTGCCCTGCTCGAGGCGCGCTTCATCTGGGGCGACCGCGCTATCTACGAGGAAACGGTCCGCCGCTTCGATACCGAAATCATGCAGGGTACTGCGCGCAGCTTTGTGGCCGAGAAGCTGGCCGAGCGCGATGCGCGCCACAAAGCGATGGGTGACAGCCGTTATGTCGTTGAGCCCAACGTCAAGGAGGGCAAGGGTGGCCTGCGCGATCTCCATACGCTGTTCTGGATCGGCAAATACGTCCATCGGGTGCGTACCGTGGCCGAACTGGTCGATGTCGGGCTGCTCACGCACGCGGAGTTGACCCAGTTCCAGCGCGCTGAGAATTTCCTGTGGGCTGTGCGCTGCCATATGCACGAGCTGTCGCGCCGCTGCGAGGACCGACTGACCTTCGATCTCCAGATCGAGGTCGCGCAGCGGATGGGTTTTGCTGAGAAGCGTGGGCGCTCCAGTGTCGAGCGGTTCATGCACCTCTATTTTCTCGTGGCCAAGACGGTGGGCGACCTGACCGGGGTGTTCCTCGCCCACCTCGACGATGCCCATGCCCGCAAGGGTCGGCGCTACATACCGGCACTGCCCGCGCTGTTCAGCCGCCCGCGCAAGCTGGACGGCTTCGAGTTGGACCGGGGCCGGATCACCATCCCGCATGAGGGTTTCTTCCAGGAGAAGCCGGTGCGGATGATCGAGATTTTCGCGTTGGCCGACCGGTACGATCTCCAGATCCACCCCAACGCCATGCGCGCGCTGAACCGCGACGCCATCCTCATTGATAGCAAGGTGCGCAACGACCCCGAGGCGAACGCGCTGTTCATGAGCGTGCTTACCTCGCCGCGCGATCCCGAGAAGGTGCTGCGCTGGATGAACGAGGCCGGCACCTTCGGCCGCTTCGTGCCCGATTTCGGCCGCGTCGTCGCGCAGATGCAGTTCGACATGTATCACCATTATACGGTGGACGAGCACACGATCCGCGCCATCGGTCTGCTGTCGCAGATCGAGCAGGGTGATTTCCGCGAGGATCATCCGCTCGGCACTGCCATCATTGCCAAGATCAACTCGCGCCGGGTGCTCTACGTCGCGGTGCTGCTGCACGACATTGCCAAGGGACGCGGCGGCGACCATAGCATTTTGGGGGCGCAGGTGGCCGAGCGGTTATGCCCGCGCTTTGGCCTCACCCCGGCGGAGACGGAGACGGTGGCCTGGCTGGTGCGCTACCATCTGTTGATGTCTGCCACCGCCTTCAAGCGCGACCTCTCCGACTACAAGACGATCATGGACTTTACCGAGATCGTCCTCAGTCCGGAGCGGCTTAGGTTGCTGCTGCTGCTCACGATCGTCGATATTCGCGCGGTCGGACCAGGCGTCTGGAATGGCTGGAAGCGCCAGCTTCTCGTCGAGTTGTATGACGCGGCCGAGGAGCTGATCCGCCCCGGTCACAAGCAGCGCGGCCGGCAGGAGCGCATCGAGGAGAAGCGCCAGACGCTGGCCGCCGGTCTCGCAATCGGCGCGGAGGCGTTCGATAAGCTCGCCAGCCGCTTCCCCCAATCATACTGGATCGCCGAGCCGGACCACATATTGGAGCAGAACGCGCGCCACCTGCTCAAGGCTGGCGATTCGCATCTGTCCATCGAGGTTCAGCCCTCCCCCGAACGGGACGCGACGCTGGTGACAGTGTTCGCCTCCGACCATCCGGGCCTATTCTATCGCGTCGCCGGTGCCATCCACCTCGCCGGCGGCAACATCATCGACGCGCGCATCCACACGCTCAAGGATGGCACGGCACTCGACAATTTCCTCGTGCAGGATCCACTCGGTGGTCGCTTTGACGGGCCCGAACAACTCGCGCGGATCAAAAGCTCGATTGAGGAGGCGCTCACCAATCGCCAGAAGTTGATGACCCGGCTCGACCAGCGTCCGTTGCCCCGCACTCGCGCGGAAGCCTTCGAGGTGGTGCCGCAGGTGCTCATCGATAACAAGGCATCGAACCGTTTCACCGTCGTCGAGGTGATGGCGCGTGACCGGCCCGCGCTGCTGCTCAGCCTGGCCTTCGCGCTGTTTCAGTCCAAGACGACAGTGCACAGTGCGCACATCTCCACTTATGGCGAACGCGCGATTGACGTGTTTTACTTGACCGATCTCACGGGCGAGAAGTTGGAGAGCAAGGCGCGTCTTGCTACGCTCGAACGGCGGCTTGTGGAGGCGGCGACCAGCCCGGTGAGCGGGTTAATGGACGGCAGCGCCTTCGCCATGTCGAGCTAGGCCGCGCGGCCATGAGCGCCGAATCTCTGTCCTTCACCGCGCGGCTGCTTGCGTGGCAGACCGGGCATTACGGCGAGCTCTGCTATGTCTTGATCGATGGTGAGGCGGCCGAGGCGATCAGTTCGCACGAACTGATGCGCCGTCTGGAGACTGGCCGGCGGCGCGGCTTCGGTTCGGTCAAGCTCGAGGTGGCGGTCGGCGGCAGCCGTTGGTCCACCTCGGCCTTTCCGCTCAGCGGAGGCGGCTGGTTTCTGCCCATCAAAAAAGCCGTTCGCAATGCCGAAGGGTTGAGCGTGGGCGATATGGTGACGGTGACGTTGGACCTGAAGTAGAGGCGGCGGACACCATCGCGGTCAAACGGCGAATGTTGGACTAGCGTCTCATGGCCTTGCTGGGCCTTGCAGGCCCCCTTGCAGCGTATGCGTATGCGCCTTTTCGGCCACGCCAATCGAGGTGGGCGCAGATGCGGGCGCGGCACCGAGCCTCATGGTGCGACTCACGATCCCCTTCTAGAGCTGCGCGAGCCTACCCCCGGAAATCACCCGGATAGGCAACTTCGTCGCGGGCCTTGCGGGCGCTGGGAAATTCGCGGGCGCGCTGATATTCGCTCAGTGTGGTCGGGTCACCGATACGCCCGAGCGCGATGGCGGCCTCGACACGGAAACTATTCGGTACGCCTAGGCCGGCGGCCGCCTCGGCAAAGTGGACTCCTGCCATGGCGTGGGTGTGATAGCCGAGCATGGTAGCCTGGATTGCCAACATGGCCCAGGCAGCGCCGGCATCGAAACTATGGGTGTAGCCCGCCGTCTCCTTGCCGTCCGCATGTCTGTCGGAGAGAACGTAGAAAAGGACGGACGCATTTTCCGCCCATGCGCGGTTGCTGGGGACGAGATAGGAGAGGAAGCGCTCCCAGTTCGTATCGCCGCGCCGTGCATAGAGGAAACGCCAGGGCTGGAGGTTCGAGGCGGAAGGGGAGAAACGGGCGGCGTCGAGAATGGTAGCGAGGTCCGCCTCGGGCATATCGGAACGATCGAACGCACGCGGCGACCAGCGATTCAGGAATATTGGGTCGAGCTGGGTGTCGGTCGTGCGCGTCGTCATGCGGGGCTCCTGCTGGCCGGTTGCGGATGGGCGCCATGGGGGGGCGGCCTCAAAGGTGCCTCCATAGAGCGCGGGATCGCGGGGGGCCAGAGGAGGTGGTGGGGCTACCGGCATCGATCTCGCCGGCGCCTTGCCATGTGTCTTTCCATATTGCGCTATCCAACTCCGCGCGACACGAACTCCGAGGGAGGGGCAATCGCGTCTGGATGCGGCCGGCAAATCCGGCATATGAGGCCGCTCGCGGGCGGTTCTCTCCGGCTCAGCCGACGCGTTCAGCGCGAGATCAGCAACGGCACGCTCGCTTTGGCGAGCAGCGTTCGACTCGCCCCGCCGAAGAGTTGCTCGCGCAGCCGGCTGCGCCCATAGGCGCCCATCACGCACCAAGCCGCGCCCGATGCCTCCAGCGCTGCCAAAAGCTGGGGCGCGACGCTACCGCTTTTCGGTTCCTCGCGGATCGACACGGCGCAGCCGTGCCGGTCGAGATAGGCGGCGACGGCCGCGGGGTCCGCATTCTCCTCGCCTTCGTCGATGGTCAGCACCTCCACTTCGCTGGCCAGCTTGAGGAGCGGCGTTGCGGCCCGCACCGCGGCGTCGGCCGGCGCCGATCCATCCCATGCGACCATCGCCTTGCCCAACAGGTCGAATCGCCGTTGCTCGCTCGGCACCACCAGCACCGGGACGGAGGTGAGGCCGGCCAGCCGCGCCGCGCAATCGCCCGATTCGGCAATATCGCCGACGCCATGCTTGCCGACGACGAGGAGGTCGACCAGTCGTGCATTATCGATGATCGATGCGTCCGAATGGCTGTGTACGCGCGCCCATTCGTAGCTGACGCCCTCATTGGCCAGGCGCGGTTCGAGCCGTTCGACATTGCTGTCTTCCCGCTCGCGTTCGTCCATCAGCAGCACGCCCGCGCCCCCACCCAGTCCGAACTCGTCGGTCACCACCGGCATCTGCACAACGTCGAGGCAAAGCAGGTGACCTTCCACCGCTCGCACGACATCCAGTGCACATTGCAGCCGGGCTTCCTGGCTCGCATCGTCATGGATCAACACCATCACTGACTTCATGGCAGCCTCCTGTCGCTTGCGACTCGCGTCGCTTCCGCCCGTCCATGATGCCACAGAGTGGCGTGGGGTTCTTGACCGGCGTCAAGCCGGGCTTCGGCGACGCGACAGGTCTTGCTTCGCGCGCCCGCACGGCCTATAGCGCCGCGCTTCCATGGCATATGGATGACAGGGGACGGGCCGGCCATCAGGGCTGCCGTGTTCGTCCGCAAACGTCTGCGATTTTCCCCTCGCGGGTGGGTCGCTTCAAGGACAAGGAGACGAAAATGCCCAAGCTCAAGACCAAGAGCGGTGTGAAGAAGCGCTTCAAGTTCACCGCGACTGGCAAGGTTAAGCACGGTGTCGCTGGTAAGCGTCACCGCCTGATCAGCCACAACGCGAAGTATATCCGCCAGAATCGCGGTACGGAGCTCGTTTCCGACGCGGACGCTGCCCATGTGCGCCTGTGGGCGCCCTACGGCCTCAAGTAAGGAGTAGAGCGACATGGCACGCATCAAGCGCGGCACGACCACGCGCGCCAAGCACAAGCGGATTCTGGAACAGGCGAAGGGCTATTACGGCCGTCGCAAGAATACGATCCGTATCGCCCGCCAGGCCGTCGAGAAAGCCGGGCAATATGCCTATCGCGACCGCAAGGTTAAGAAGCGCAGCTTCCGCGCCCTGTGGATTCAGCGCATCAATGCGGCCGTCCGCATGGAAGGCCTGACCTACGGCCAGTTCATGCATGGGCTCAAGCTCGCTGGCGTCGAACTGGACCGCAAGGTTCTGGCCGACATCGCGATGCACGAGGGTGATGTATTCAAGGGCATTATTGCGCAAGCGCAGGCAGCCTTGCCCAAGGCGTAAGCGGCTCGACGTATCCGTGAAGTAACAGGCGGGCGCCGGGCGAAAGCTTCGGCGCCCGCTTCCGTTTCCGGCGCAGGTCCGTCCCGGCGGATGCCGGTGAAAGGTCGTTGCGATGACCCTGCATGTCTGGTGGCTTTATGTGACGGCCGTGTTCCTCATCTCCGCCACGCCGGGGCCGAATATGCTGCATGTGATGAGCCAGTCCATCCACGTCGGCCCGCGCCGCGCGCTGGCGGCCATGGCGGGGCTGATGAGCGCGGTGCTGCTCTGTCTCATCGCGTCTGCCTTCGGCCTCGGCGCGCTGCTCAAGGCGTCGCCGCGCCTGTTCGACCTGCTGCGTTATGCCGGCGTCGCCTATCTGCTCTATCTCGGCGTCAAGGCATGGCGCGCGCCCGTGACCGCGCCGGTCGCTTCCGTGGATCCGCGCCGCACGCGCTGGGCGCTCTATGCCTCCGGGCTGATGACTGGCCTCAGCAATCCCAAGCTCATCATTTTCGCAGCCGCCTTGTTCCCGCAGTTCATCGACACGCGCGCGGCCTTCGCGCCGCAGCTCGCGATCCTCGTTGCCAGCTTCGTGGTGATCGAAAGCTTCTGGTATGGCGCCTATGCGCTGGGTGGCGCCCGGCTGGCGCGCTTCCTGGAGCCGGTCCACCGCCGCCGTCTGTTCAACCGGTTGACCGGCGCACTGTTCATCGCCTTCGGTGCTGCGCTGCTGCTCGGGCAGCGCAGCTGACGGGCGCGCCCTTTTCGTTTGCAGCGAATTACGCTAGCGGACCGGCCATGACCGAGATCATTTCCTTGCAGGACGGCCTGCTCGCCGACATCGCCAAGACCGACACGCTCGATGAGGTCGAGGCGCTGCGCGTGGGGGCGCTGGGTAAAAGCGGCGTCGTCACCGCCCTGCTCAAGACGCTGGGAGCCATGAGCCCGGAGGAGCGCAAGGCCAAGGGGCCGGCGATCCACGCCCTGCGAGAGAGCGTTACCGCCGCGCTTGCCGCGCGCAAGGCCGCGCTGGAGCAGGCGGCGCTGGACGCCCGCCTGGTCTCTGAGCGGATGGACATGACCCTGCCGGCCGATCTGCCACCGCCGGGCAGCGTTCACCCGGTCAGCCAGGTGATGGATGAACTGGCGGAGATTTTCGCTGATCTTGGTTTCTCCGTCGCCACCGGCCCGGAAATCGAGGACGACTGGCGCAACTTCACCGCGCTCAACATCCCAGAGACGCATCCTGCGCGCGCGATGCACGATACCTTCTACTTCCCGGACCGGGACGCGGAAGGGCGCTCCATGCTGCTGCGCACCCACACATCACCGGTCCAGGTGCGCACCATGATGGGGGGGGAGCCGCCGATCCGCATCATCGCCCCCGGCCGCGTCTATCGGTCGGACAGCGATGCGACCCATACGCCGATGTTCCATCAGGTCGAGGGGCTGGTGATCGACAAGGGCATCCACTTGGGCCACCTCAAATGGACGCTTGAGACGTTCCTCAAGGCGTTCTTCGAGCGCGAGGACATCGTCTTGCGTTTGCGGCCTAGCTACTTCCCCTTCACCGAGCCGTCGGTGGAGGTCGATGTCGGCTACACGCTGGAAAAGGGCCAGCGCGTCATCGGCGGCAGCGGCGACGCCGAGAATGGCGGCTGGATGGAAGTGCTCGGTAGCGGCATGGTCCACCCCAATGTCATCCGCAATTGCGGGCTGGATCCGGACGAGTGGCAGGGCTTTGCCTTCGGTACCGGCGTGGATCGCCTCGCCATGCTCAAGTACGGCATGAACGACCTGCGCGCCTTCTTCGACGGCGACCTGCGTTGGCTACGACATTATGGATTTTCGGCGCTCGACGTGCCGACGCTCTCGGGAGGAGTCGGCGCATGAAGTTCACCCTGTCCTGGCTCAAGGACCATCTTGAAACCGCGGCCTCGCTCGATGCCGTGCTGGCTGCGCTCACCGACATTGGCCTGGAGGTGGAGGGCGTAGAGAACCCGGCGGAGAAGCTCGCCGGCTTCCGCATCGCCAGGGTCATCTCTGCCGCGCCGCACCCGCAGGCGGACAAGTTGCAGGTGTTGAGCGTCGATGCCGGTGACGGGCCGATGCAGGTCGTGTGCGGCGCGCCCAATGCCCGCGCCGGCCTTGTTGGTGTGTTCGGCGCGCCGGGCGCCACCGTGCCCGCCAACGGCATGGTGCTGCGCGTTGCGGCGATTCGCGGGGTCGAATCGAACGGGATGATGTGCTCGACCCGCGAGCTCGAACTGGGCGAGGATCATGAGGGCATCATAGAGCTTCCCGGCGAGGCGCCAGTCGGCGCCGCCTTTGCGAACTATGCCGGGCTGGATGATCCGGTCATCGACGTCTCGATTACCCCCAACCGGCAGGATTGTATGGGTGTGCGCGGCATCGCTCGCGACCTTGCCGCCAAGGGGCTGGGTACATTGAAGCCGCTGGAGACCGTCTTTGCCGCCTTGCCCACGGTGGTGCCGCAGGGTGCCGGGCCGGACGTGCGCACGGACGATCCCGAGGGCTGCCCCGCTTTCTACGCGCGCGCGGTGCGTGGCGTCGCCAATGGTGCTTCGCCCGAGTGGATGCAGCGCCGTCTGAAGGCGATCGGCCAGAAGCCGATCAGCGCGCTCGTCGATATCACCAACCATGTGATGATCGACCTAGGCCGGCCGTTGCACGTCTATGACATGGCGACGCTGGCCGGCGGTCTCGTGGCGCGCAAGGCGCAAGCGGGCGAGGAGGTGCTGGCGCTTAACGGGAAAAGTTATGCGCTGACCCCGACCATGACAGTCATCGCCGACGCTACTGGCGCGCACGATATTGGCGGCATCATGGGAGGCGAGCGCAGCGGCGCGCAAGAGTCGACGCGCGACGTGTTGATCGAATGCGCCTATTTCACGCCGGAAAGCATCGCGCGCACCGGGCAGGCGCTCAGCCTCACCTCGGATGCGCGCCAGCGCTTCGAGCGGGGGGTCGATCCCGCTTTTCTCGACGACGGACTGGAGATCGCGACGCGGCTGGTGCTGGCACTATGCGGCGGCACGCCCAGCGAGGTGACGCGCGCCGGGACCCCACCGCTGGAGCCACGCACGCTGGCCTACGATCCGGCGCGCTGCGCCTCGCTCGCCGGGATCGACGTGCCTCCGGCGCGTCAGCGCGACATTCTCCAGCGGCTGGGCTTCGTCGTATCGGATGATCCTTCGGACATTGAGTGGCAAATCACCGTGCCGACCTGGCGCCGCGATATTGGCGGTCAGGCCGATCTGGTCGAGGAAGTCGTCCGCATCGAGGGGCTGGGCAAGGTGCCGTCGGTGCCGCTGCCGCGCGCGCCCGGCGTCGCGAAGCGCACTGCCACGCCGCTGCAACTGATCGAGCGCCGCCTGCGCCGGGCGGCCGCTGCGCGCGGGCTCAACGAGGCGATCAACTGGTCCTTCATCTCCGAGGCGGAGGCCGCGTCGTTCGGTGGCGGGGACTGGGTGCTTGCCAACCCGATCAGCGAGGACATGAAGGTGTTGCGGCCGACGCTGCTCGCGGGCCTGCTCTCGGCGGCGAGGCGCAATGCCGATCGCGGCGCCGCGTCGATCCGGCTGTTCGAGCTGGGCCGACGCTATTTCCGCAATGCTGACGGCTCGTCGGACGAATATCCGACGCTCGGCCTCGTCATGGCAGGTGAGGCGCGCCCGCGCGGCTGGCAACGGGGCAAGGCTCAGGGCTTCGACGCCTTCGCCATCAAGGCTGAGGTGGAGGCGTTGCTCGCCGCCGCCGGGGCGCCGGTTGGCCGGTTGCAGGTGATGGATGGGGCGGGTGATGCGTACCATCCCGGTCAATCCGCCACGCTGCGGCTCGGCGCCAAAACGGTGCTCGCTCGCTTCGGCGTGCTCCACCCGCGCCTTGCGCGTGCTTTCGATCTAGACGGTACGGTGGTCGCGGCGGAGATCCATCTCGATGCTATTCCGCAGGCGAACAAGAGCGGCTTCATGCGCCCGCCCTACGCGCCGCCCGCGTTGCAGGCGGTGACGCGCGATTTCGCTTTCCTCGCGCCAGAGGCGCTGGCGGCAGACGCGCTGGTCCGTGCGATTCGAGGCGCCGACAAGGTGGCCATCACCGATGCGCGGGTGTTCGACCTGTTTGCCGGGCAGGGAGTGCCGGAGGGGCAGAAGAGCCTCGCCGTCGAGGTTACCCTGCAGCCGGGCGACAAGAGCTTTGGCGAAGCGGACCTCAAGGCCATCGCTGACCGCATCGTTGCCGCCGCAGCCAAGCAGGGTGCCACGCTGCGGGGGTAGAGCGCCGCCTCCGATGGGCGCCGCACCTATCGTGACCGACCTTGGTTTGGCGCAAATCCCCGTGCTCCTGTCTCCGCAGGACCACGGCGGCGACCTACTTCCCCCCTGCGCTCGCCACTGCCTTGCATTTGCGCATCTGGGCCAATCCGCGCAAATAGCCGCGCCGCGCGATCCCCGCGCTGATCGCCGAGGCCTTGCGGCGCTCGGCCGGCGCTGCCCCCGAAATCTCGCGGACTAGCCCGCGGAACGGGATGAGCGTGTTTACCAGCATTTCGCCGCCGGCCAGCGCCAGGCGTTCGGCCTTGTCCTCATTGGCCTTGGCGTTGTCGTCGAAATCCGGCCCGAGCGCGCTATTGAGCTTTGCTAGGTCGGCATTGATAGCCGCGCAACGCCCGTCGCCGGCGGGCGCATAGGGTGCCTTGAGCGCCTCCTGCAACATTGGGTCGATACTCGTCCTGGCGATACCGACATCGCGCGCCGGCTGAGTGGCCACCCGTTCCACCTCGGATGGTTTACCGCCCTTCTCCACGTCTCGATCCTGAGCCCACGCCGACGAGATGCTGGACACTGGCAGTATCGCTCCGGCCAGTGCGAGCAGGACGATGCTGGCCGACCACGTCATGTGGCGTATCGGCGCGCTCCGCCGATCGGATAACTTGCGGTACATCGCTCTGTTTCCCTATAGGGCGCGGGTGCGGCCGCCTCCCATACAATGCGCCGTATGCCGTTCCGATCCAGCCTGGACCTCGCATGACCCTCCCATCTCGCCGTACCTTCGCGATCATCGCCCATCCTGACGCTGGCAAGACCACGCTCACCGAGAAGCTGCTGCTCGCCGGTGGCGCGATCCATCTTGCAGGCGAGGTCAAGGCGCGCGGTGCGAATCGGCGCGCTCGCTCGGACTGGCTGAAGATTGAGCAGCAACGTGGCATCTCCGTCACCTCGTCAGTCATGACCTTCGAGCGCACCGATGCGAATGGCGATATCGTTACCTTCAACCTGCTCGATACGCCGGGGCACGAGGATTTCTCGGAAGACACCTACCGTACGCTGACCGCCGTCGACTCGGCGATCATGGTGATCGACGCGGCCAAGGGCATCGAACCGCAGACGCGCAAGCTGTTCGAGGTGTGCCGGCTGCGCTCGGTGCCGATCATCACCTTCATCAACAAGGTGGATCGCGAAGGGCGCGATCCCTTTGCACTGCTCGACGAGGTGGCGGACGCGCTGGCGCTGGACGTGTGCCCGATGAGCTGGCCGGTCGGCATGGGCGGTGCGTTCGAAGGCATCTATGATTTCGCCACCCACCGTCTTTTCCAGCCGGGTGGGCCGAGCAAGGAGTGCGACGGCCGCTTCGTCCAGCTTACCGGGCTGGACGACCCCAGCCTGGCAGAACGGCTCTCGCCGGAGGGCCTCGCCCAGCTACGCGAGGAGGCCGAATTGGCACAGGGCGGCTATGCCTCGTTCGATCTCGCCGCCTATCGCCATGGTGATCTGACCCCGGTCTATTTCGGCTCGGCGCTCAAGAATTTCGGCATTGTTGAGCTGATCGAGGCGATCTCCGCTTATGCCCCGCCTCCGCGCCCGCAGCCGGCCGAGCCGGGCCCGGTGGACCCAGAGCGTGGCGACGTCACCGGCTTCATCTTCAAAGTGCAGGCCAATATGGATCCTCAGCACCGTGATCGCATTGCGTTCATGCGCCTGTGCTCGGGCAGGTTCCGGCGCGGCATGAAGCTGACCCCATCCGGTGCCGGCAAGCCCATCGCTATCCATTCGCCGATCCTGTTCTTTGCGCAGGACCGTGAGATCGCGGACGAGGCATTCCCCGGTGACATCATTGGCATCCCCAACCATGGCACGCTGCGGGTGGGCGACAGTCTTTCCGAGAAGGCGGACGTGCGCTTCACGGGGCTGCCCAACTTCGCGCCTGAAATCCTACGCCGGATTGCACTGAACGATCCGACCAAGACCAAGCAACTGCGCAAGGCGCTCGATGATCTGAGCGAAGAGGGCGTCATCCAGGTTTTCTATCCCGAGATCGGCAGCCAGTGGATCATCGGCGTGGTCGGCCAACTCCAGCTCGATGTGCTCGTCTCGCGGCTCGAAGCGGAATATAAGGTGGGGGCCGCGCTGGAGGCGGCACCTTACGACACCGCCCGCTGGCTAACCGGCGACACGGCGACGATCGAGGCATTTGCCGCCATCAACCGCTCCAATATGGCCCGCGACCGCGACGACAACCCGGTCTTCCTCGCGCGATCCGCTTGGGACGTCGGCTATCAGGTCGAGCGCAACCCGGAGATTGCGTTCAACGCGACGCGCGAGCGCTAGGAAGAATGCTAGCTGGCATTGTTTTGCCCGGTGATGTGCTACGAAGGTCCCGCGAAAGCAGGGCACATTGCCTTCGCCAGTCCAGACTTCTACCCCGTCGGCCCCTCGTCGTCGTCGATGAGGATACGCATCGCCGCGCCGTCCGGGTCGTCATATTGCCCCGCGCGCAGCGACCAGAGGAACGCCACCAACCCGCCCAGGCTTAACAGCAGCGCCAGCGGAATGAGGATCAGCAGCCCGTTCACTTGACGGCCGAGCGCAGGCGCAGTGAGTTGGCGACGACGATCAGCGAGCTGGTGGACATCGCCACGGCGGCGATCAGCGGCGTCACCTTGCCGGCCATGGCGAGTGGCACGGCGAACACGTTATAGGTGATCGCTAGCGCCAGATTTTCGCGCACTACCCCCATCGCCGCCCGGGCAGCGCGGACCGCGCGGGGGAGGCCGAGCAGGCTGTCGCCGAGGAAAACGATGTCGGCCGCCTGCTGCCCCACGTCGCTCGCCGAAGCCGGCGCCATGGAGACATGGGCGGTAGCCAGCGCGGGGCCGTCATTGAGGCCGTCCCCGATCATCAGCGGGTGGCGCCCGGCCGCGATCTCACCTTCCAGCACCGCCATCTTGTCGGCGGGCCGCATGTTGCCTTCGCCGGGTATGCCGAGCTGGCGGGCCACCGTGCCGACCGCATCGCTTCGGTCGCCGGACATGATCCGCGCCGGCAGGCCGAGCTCCGCAAGCTGCGTCAGGGCGTCCGCCGCGTCCGGTCGCAGCGCGTCGGCGAAGCGGACGATGATAGGTGCGTCCCCCCCCAGATCGAGCGCCACGGCGGCGCGATCGTCGTCCGCTTCGGCTGCCAGCTCCGATTCGCGTGGTCGCCGCATGGCGACCGCCCGCCCCTCATGGCGGGCTGAAACGCCCTCGCCCGGCGACTCGACAACGTCCTCCAGCGGCGCGGCGCTCACGCCAAGTCCGACCAACGCCTGTCGCAGCGCGATCGCCAGCGGGTGCCGGCTCGCCGTGGCGAGCGCCAGCGCGATCGGCCGCTGAGCCTCCGGGATGGTCGCTGCGCCCTCCGCGGTGGGTCGGCCGAGCGTCAGCGTGCCGGTCTTGTCGAGCAGCAATATATCCGCCTGGGCCAGCCGTTCGAGCGCGCTGCCGTCCTTCACCAGCAGGCCCTTGCCCATCATCGTGCCGGAGACGACCACCTGCGCCACCGGTACGGCCAGGCCGAGCGCGCAGGGACAGGTTATGATGAGCACGGCGATGGCGACAAGGATGGACTGGTGCCAGCCCGCCCCAGAGAGCATCCAGCCGGCAAAGCTCAGGCCTGCGAGCGTGTGCACGACCGGCGCGTAGAGCCGCGAGAGCCGGTCGGCGAGCCGCACATAGCGCGACTTGCCCTGGCTCGCGCTGTCCATCAGCCGGGCAATTTCGGCGATGGCGCGGGCCTCTCCCACAGCCGTCACCCGCAGCGTCACCGGCGCATCGAGGTTGAGGGTGCCGGCCGCTGCCGTATCGCCCTCGCCCAGCGTCACCGGGGCGCTCTCCCCGGTCAGCAGCGAGAGATCGAACCGGCTGCGTCCGTTCGCAATGACGCCGTCCGCCGCCAGCCGCTCGCCGGCCACCACCAGTACCCGGTCGCCCACCGCTAGGTCGTCCGCCCCCACCCACTGGCTAGAGCCGTCCTCGGCGAGGCGCATCGCCCCGGTCGCGGTGCGACGTACCAGAGCCTCGGCGCCGCTCGCCGCGCGGCCACGCATCATTTCGTCGAGCACGCGGCCGGCTAGCAGGAAGGCAAGCAGAGTAAGTGCGCCGTCGAACCAGGCGTGCTCGCCGTCGACGATGGTCTCGTAGAGGCTCATCGACGTCGCCAGCAGCACGCCGATGGAGATGGGCACGTCCATATTGGTGGTGCCAGCGCGCAGGGCCTTCCATGCGGAGGCGAAGAAGGGCCGCCCGGCATAAGCGACGGCTGGAATGGCGATCGCGGCCGAGATCCAGTGGAACAGGTGGCGCGAGCTGCCGTCCGCGCCGGACCAGATGGAGACGGACAGCAGCATGACGTTCATCGCCGCGAAGGCCGCGACGGCGAGCGCCCGGATCAGCGGCGTCAGCGCCTGCCCCCTTTGGGACGCGGCGGCGCTGTGCAGCGCCTGCGCCTCGAAGCCGATACTGTCGAAGGCGCGGATGAGGTCCGGCTCGGAAAGGGTGGGGCCGTGGCTCACCGCTACAGTGCGTGAGGAGAAGTTGACCCGCGCGGCGCGCACGCCCGGCTGCTGCGGCAGCAGCCGCTCAATCTTGGCGATGCAGCCCGCGCAGTGCATGTCCGGCACCGCGAAGCGCGTCTCCACGGCCCCACCGTCCAGGCCTTCGTCGGTGAGCGCCGCGACGGTCATTGCACGTCGACGATCTTGTTCATCGTCCCGCCGTGGGCCTCGGCGCGCAGGTGGACGATCCAGCGGCCGACCGGCAACGGCTCCAGGCTCTCATAATGGCCGTTGCCTAGCGTGCGGAAAGTCAGCGTCAGCTCCGGCATGCGGCCGAGTGGATGCCGCGCCCGCGCGGTGATGTGCGCATCGGTCATCGGCGTGCCCGCGCTGGCTAGCGTCGCCATTAGCCGCTTGTCGGGCCCGCGCATTGCCTCGAGTGACCAGCCCAGCGCCTTTTCCTCACGCGCCTTCTCCAGCCATCCGTTGAACTTCTGGCTCGCCACATAGCTGTTGTCGACGACCAGCCCGCCAAAGGTGGAGCTGGCAAACCAGGCCATGGTTAGGTTGACCGTCATCACCACGCCGAAAAAGGCGATGAAAATGGTGGCCATGGTCCGACCGGTGAATCTGCGTGGTCCGCTGGTCTTGCCCGTCATTGTGCTTCCTCCGGCCTGACGAAGCTCTCGTCATCCTGCGCATTTTCCTCCGGCTTGTCGACAGCATGGAGGGTGAAGACGAAATCCTCCCGCGACGCGCCGTGCGCCGGGGCGACCACATAGATGCGCTCCTTGCGCACCTGGTCGGCCGGCACCTCGATCTTGATCGTGCGCGCCGCGTCCTCACGGCTGGCTCCCTCGGCCCACATCAGCCCGTGCGGCAGGCCGTTGAGCGTCACCGTCATGGTACGCGGCCGGCTTTCCATGTTGCTGAGCTTGACCAGATAGGCGTTGCGTATCGACCCGTCGGAGAGGCGCACATATTCGGGGTTGCGGTCGGCATCGGCGGAGAGGCTGAGGCGCGTGCGCGTGCCCAGCGTCAGCAGCATGGCGAGCCCGATGGCCGCCCACAGGCCGAAATAGACGAGCGTGCGGGGACGGAACAGCGTCCTGAGCACCGGCGTCGGCGTCTCGCCCCGCATCTCCTTTTCGCAGTCCAGCTCGGTCGCATAGTCGATGAGGCCGCGGGGCCGACCGATCTGGGCCATCACCCGGTCGCATGCGTCGATGCACAGCGCGCAGGTGATGCAGCCTATCTGCGGACCCTCGCGAATGTCGATGCCCGTCGGGCAGACCTGAACGCATTGCAGGCAGTCGATACAGTCGCCGGCCGGGATGCCATCCTCGGCCGCCTTTTTTAGCCCCTGGCTACGGGGTTCGCCGCGCCAGTGCTTGTAGGTGACCATCAGCGATTTCTCGTCGAGCATCGCGCTCTGGATGCGCGGCCACGGGCACATGTAGATGCACACCTGCTCCCGCATGAAACCGCCGAGGATGAAGGTGGTCGCGGTCAACACCAGCGTGGTGGCATAGGCGGCGAAATGCGCCTGCCCGGTCCAGAAATCATGCTGGAGCGTCGGCGCGTCGGCGAAGTAAAAGATCCACGCGCCCCCGGTGAGGAAGGCGATGCCGAGCCACACCGCCCATTTGCGCAACCGTTTCCACAGCTTGCTGGCGGTCCACGGCGCCTTGTCGAGCTTGATCTGGGCGTTGCGGTCGCCGTCGAGAAAGCGCTCGACATGCTGGAACAGGTCGGTCCACACCGTCTGCGGGCAGGCATAGCCGCACCAGGCGCGCCCCACAGCGGAGGTGACGAGGAACAGGCCGACGCCCGCCATGATGAGCAGCCCGGCGATATAATAGAATTCCTGCGGCCAGATCTCGATGGCGAACATGTAGAAGCGCCGGTTGGCAAGGTCGACCAGCACCGCCTGATCGGGGGCGTGCGGCCCGCGGTCCCAGCGGATCCATGGCGTGCCCCAGTAGATGGCGAGGGTGACCGCCATCACCAGCCATTTGAAACGACGGAACGGGCCGTCGATCTGCTTGGGGAAGACGGCCTTGCGCTTTTCGTAGAGCCCGGAGGGCGATTTGCTCAGTTCAGTCACATCTTTGTCCACGTGGGAGCCTTGACCGCCGCGCTGGCGCCGGGGCACCAGCACGACAGCACTCGTCTTGCGAACGCGTCCCGAAGACATGGGCCAGTCCCGCTCGGCCGCGACGGCAACGCCGCCGCGTACAATCAGGATGCCGCTGGCGTCTCCGCTGCGTTGTCGTTCCTCTCCACGTCCAAGGCCACCGACTCTGGCTCTGGTACCGGATTGGCCTCGCCCCCGCCCAACGCGTGGACATAGGCCGCCAGCATCTTGATCGTCACCGGATCGAGGCGATGGCCCCAGGCCGGCATCACGCCCTGGCGACCACCACCGATGGTTTCCGCCAGCGCTTGGCGATCGCCACCGAACAGCCAGATGCCGTCGGTCAGGTTCGGCGCGCCAAACTGGCGCAAGCCCTTGCCCTCCGGTCCGTGGCAGGCTGCGCAGTTGTCCGCGAAGAGCTGGGAGCCGCGCCGCGCCGAAGCACTCGGCTTCTCCTGCCCGCTGATGACGCGGACATGGGAGACGACGTCCTGCACCTGCGCCGGGTTCAGCATCTGGTCGCGGATGAAGGCCGGCATCATGCCGGCATGGGTTTCCGCCACGTCCGGGTTCCGCGCGCCATAGGTGATCGTATATTCGATCGCCTTGAGGTCGCCGCCCCACAGCCAGTCGTCGTCGTTGAGGTTGGGGTAGCCCTTGGAGCCGGCAGCGCCGGAGCCGTGACATTGCACGCAATGCACCTTGAAGGCCGCCGCGCCGCCCTGCACCGCCGCGCGCATCAGGTCCGGCCGGCCCGGTAGCTCCTCGATCGGCGTGGCGGCGATGGCGGAGAGAATCGGCGCCTTGCGCGCCGCGTCCGCCGCGATCTCCTTCTCCAGCGCGCCCCGGCTGCTCCAGTTCCACAGCCCCTTGCTGTTGTCGTTGAGCAGCGGGAAGGCCGGATAGACGATGACATAGCCGATGCAGAACACGATGCTGGCGTAGAAGGTCCACAGCCACCAGCGCGGCATCGGCGTGTCGAGTTCCTCGATGCCGTCCCACTCGTGGCCCACGGTCTGCGTGCCGGTGGCCTCGTCGATGCGCTTCTCAGCCATGGCGCGTCTCCTCCTCGCCGGCAGCCAGTTCGTCCTCATCCGCGAAGATCATGGTCGCTGCCTGCTCGTTGCGGGCGCGCGCGCCGGGGCGGAAGGCCCAGCCGACCAGGGTGAGATAGACGATCAGCAGCGCGGCGAGCCCATAGCTGTCCGCGAAGTGACGCAGGTCGTTGTAGCTCACCGCTGCACCTCCTGCGCCGCCGCGCTTTCGAAGTCGACGAGCGTGCCGAGCATCTGGAGATAGGCGACCAGCGCATCCATCTCGGTCAGGCGCGACGGGTTGCCGTCAAAGTCGCGCGTCTGAGCCTTGGGGTAGCGTTTGACGAGGTCGGCGCTGTCAGCGTCCGGGTCGGCCTGCGCGCGCAGGTCGGCATTGGCCTGGGCCAGATCCTCGGGGGTATAGGGCACGCCCACCTTGCGCAGCGCATTGAGATGCGCGCTCATGTCGCCGGCCTTGAGGTCGCGGTCGGCGAGGAAGGCATAGCCCGGCATGATCGATTCCGGCACGACGCTTCGCGGATCCTTGAGGTGCTGGACATGCCACTCGTCCGAGTAGCGCTTGCCGACGCGGGCGAGGTCGGGCCCGGTCCGCTTCGAGCCCCATTGGAAGGGGTGGTCGTACATGCTCTCGGCGGCCAGGCTGTAGTGGCCGTAGCGCTCCACCTCGTCGCGGAACGGACGGATCATCTGGCTGTGGCAGGTGTAGCAGCCCTCGCGGATGTAGATGTTGCGCCCCGCCAGTTCGAGCGGCGTGTAGGGGCGCATGCCCTCCACCTTCTCGATCGTGTTGTCGATCCAGAAAAGAGGGGCGATCTCCACGATGCCGCCGATCGCCACGGCGATGAATGCGCTGATGCCGAGTAAGGTCACGTTGCGTTCGAGTTTGCGGTGCTTTTCAGCAAAGCTGGTCATGATTCAGCGCGTCCTTATTCGGCGGGAGCGGTCTGCGGGCGGGCGATGATCGGGCGGTCTTTCGCCGGATCGTGGGGCGCGTCGCTCATCGGCGCCTCCTCGCGCAGGTCGCCGCGCACCGTGCGCCAGACGTTGATGACCATCACCACGCCGCCGGCGAGGTACAGCACGCCGCCGAACGCGCGGATCAGGTAGAGCGGGAACATCGCCTTCACGCTGTCCGAGAAGGCATAGACGAGGTAGCCGTCCGCCCCATATTCGCGCCACATCAGGCCCTGCATGATGCCGGCGACCCACATGGACGAGGCGTAAAAGACGATGCCCAGCGTCGCGAGCCAGAAGTGCCAGTTGACCATGCGCAGCGAGTAGAGCCGCTCGCGCTTCCACAGGCGCGGCGTCAGATAATAGACGGCGGCGAACGAGATCATGCCGTTCCAGCCCAGCGCGCCGGCATGGACGTGGCCGATTGTCCACTCGGTATAGTGGGAGAGCGAGTTGACCGATTTGATGGAGAGCAGCGGACCCTCGAAGGTCGCCATGCCGTAGAAGGCCAACGCCATCACCATCATGCGGATGATCGGATCGGTGCGCACCTTGTCCCAGGCGCCGTTGAGCGTCATCAGCCCGTTGATCATGCCGCCCCAGCTCGGCATCCACAGCATGACGGAGAAGACCATGCCCAGCGTCTGTGCCCAGTCGGGCAGTGCGGTGTAGTGGAGGTGGTGCGGGCCGGCCCACATATAGAGGAAGATGATCGACCAGAAGTGGAGGATCGACAGCCGGTAGCTATAGACCGGCCGCTCCGCCTGCTTGGGCACGAAATAATACATCATCGCGAGGAACGGCACGGTGAGGAAGAAGGCCACCGCATTATGCCCGTACCACCATTGGAGCAGCGCATCCTGCACGCCGGAGAAGGCGCTGTAGCTCTTGGAGCCGAAGATGCTCACCGGGATCGCCAGGTTGTTGACGACGTGCAGCAGCGCGATGGTGAGGATGAAGCTGAGGTAGAACCAGTTGGCGACGTAGATGTGCGGCTCGCTGCGCTTGGCGAGCGTGCCGACGAACACCACCAGATAGGCAATCCAGACGATGGTCAGCCACAGGTCGACATACCATTCCGGCTCGGCATATTCGCGCGCGCCGGTGATTCCGAGCACATAGCCGGAAGCGGCGAGCACGAGGAAGAGTTGATAACCCCAGAAGACGAAGCGCGCGAGACCGGGGAAGGCAAGCCGTGCGCGGCAGGTGCGCTGCACGACATAGAGGCTGCTCGCGATCAGGATGTTGCCGCCGAAGGCGAAGACCACGCCAGACGTGTGCAGCGGGCGCAATCGCCCGAAGCTGGTATACTCGGAGCCCAGGTTGAGCGCCGGAAAGGTGAGCTGCAAGGCGATAAACAACCCTGCCGCGAAACCGACGACAGCCCAGAACACAGTAGCGATGACGCCCCAGCGAATCGGGTCGTCGTCATAGCGACCCTCGTCTGGCATCTTGAAGAGGCCGTGGGCGATCGCCCTGTAGTCGGCGCGCCGCAGCGTCGCCCAGCAGGCGACCAGTGCCGCCGCGCAAAACATGCCCATATGCACTGCGAAACCACTGTCTTGCGCAAAACCAGCGGCAATCAGCGCCAAGAGCGCGGCAACGAGAAACGCGCCCGCGCGCGCGGTCAGGTTAATCATGTCTATCCCCTGGGAGGCAGCCCGGCGTTATGACTCGCGCGTAGGCGTAGCAATCGGTGTGCGTTGCGGCATTGATCTCGATCAAATGACGCGGTGCACCATCAGCCGGAATCATCAATCTCACGGCCTCACCCCCATAGCCTGATCGCTGGCGGCAATCCAGCTCTCCTTGAGAGCGATAGCCCGGCGCCCTCCGTCGAAGTAGCAACGTAGCATATATGCGAGCTGGCCGATTCCGCCATTTGGACGTCCAGCGGCATGGCTCCATAGCTCGGCGACCAGATCCTGCGCATGGGCCTCGTCGAGCTGGTGCATCTGATGAAGTATCGACAGTTCGACTGCCGAGGGACGTTGCTCGGGCGGCAGGCTGGCGAGGATTTTTTCTGCGCGTGCGAAATGGGTGGACGTGATCCGGATGATCATGTCGCATAGCCGCCGAATCGTACAGAGCGGCGGCAGTGCGGGCAAACCATCTGCTACCGCCTCCAATTTGTCGCAGAGCAGGCGCTGGATGGCATGATCGTCCAACAGCGTTTCCGGCGCCAGCGGCACGATCTGCATTGGCACCGACCGGCCCGGAGCACTCACGGCAATGAATCCACGCATCGCATAACCCCACGATACGGCGCTGCGCGGCGCAGTCCTTGACTCCGATCAAGGCAGAAAGTGCCCTGCTTTGACGACGATGGGGCAAGGGGGTTCGCCGAATGGAGCCGGTCTGCGCGGTCCATGTCGGGCCATTTTGCTGGAGAGGGCGGTTGCGACAGGGATGTCTGGCCCGCCAGGAGTGGGTTCGCTGGCCCCGATCCCAGCCCTGCCTCTCAGGGGTAAGGAGCTCTGTCAGGCTCGAGATGCCTGTCTCTACCGCCGCACTTTCTCCATGAGGTCGATCAACTCGTCGAACTTGGCGCGCTGCTCCAGTGATCCAGAGGAGATGAAGCGGTCGTGCTGCGTTGCGTTGTCGTGACAGGTCCGAAACTTCCTGCATCGGCCATATCCCACGCGAAGCTGTAGAAATCCCGATCATGGGCGCCCGACAGCAGTTCACCCGGTTCAAGGAAAACGTGCATCTGTGAAAAAAGCCGAATTTCCGTCTCGCTCACCCGGCGGGCGAGGTGGTGCGGCGCAAGCTCGCCCGGGCATTCTATACCGGCAGCGGCGAGCATTTCGGCCAGCGCATGCATGGTGTTGTGGTGGAAGCGAAACACCCGTTCGGCCTTGTCGGGCACGACCAGCGCCCTTTGTCGCATCGGATCCTGTGTCGCGACGCCGGCCGGGCAGCGATTGGTGTTGCAACTCAGGGACTGGATGCACCCGATTGCGAACATGAAGCCGCGTGCGGCGTTGGTCCAATCGGCGCCGATCGCAAGCAGGCTGGCGATGTCGAAGGCACTGACCACCTTGCCCGCCGCGCCGATGCGGATGTGATGGCGAAGGCCTGCACCGACCAGCGTATTATGTACGAATAGCAGACCTTCGCGTAACGGCAGGCCGAGATGGTTGGCGAATTCCAGCGGCGCCGCGCCAGTGCCGCCTTCCGCACCGTCCACGACGATGAAATCAGGGCGGATACCAGTCTCGATCATCGCCTTGACGATCGCCATGAACTCCCATGGATGACCAACGCACAGCTTGAAACCGACCGGCTTGCCGCCCGATAGGGTACGGAGCCGCTCGAGGAAGAACATCATTTCGATCGGCGTGGTGAAAGCGGAATGGCCGGAGGGTGAGATGCAATCCTGCCCTACAGGGACACCTCGCACGGCGGCGATCTCGGGCGTCACCTTCGCGCCTGGCAGAATGCCGCCATGACCGGGTTTGGCGCCCTGGCTCAGCTTGATTTCGATCATCTTGATCTGTGGAGCGGTGGCTTGCGCGGCAAAGCGCTCAGGATCGAACGCGCCCTCTGCCGTGCGGCATCCGAAGTAGCCGCTGCCAATCTCCCAGACGAGGTCGCCGCCGTGCTCCCGATGATAAGAGCTGATCCCGCCTTCGCCGCTGTCCTGATAGAAATCGCCTAGCCGCGCGCCGCGATTGAGCGCCCGGATCGCGTTGGCGCTGAGTGAGCCGAAGCTCATCGCGGAAATGTTGAACAGCGAGGCTGAATAAGGCTGGGTACATTGGTTCCCGCCGATGGATACCCGGAACGTTGCAGGGTTCGCTACCGGCACAGGGCGGATCGACGGGCTGATGAACTCGTAGCCGTCGCGATAGACGTCGAGCAACGTGCCGAATGCCCGTTCGCTGCTTTCGCCCTTGGCGCGAGCGTAGACCAGGGAGCGCTGACTGCGCGAAAATGGTGTCTGCTCGTGATCGCTCTCAAGGAGATACTGGCGAATTTCCGGGCGTATCCATTCGATCAGCCAGCGGACATGGCCGATCACGGGATAGTTGCGGCGGACAGAATGTCGCGTTTGCATCAGATCGAACAGGCCCAGCATCACCAAGGCAACAGCAAGCAGCGCCAGAGGCCACAGATGCGCGTGCCGGGCCATAGCAGTCAGCAGGCCGACGGCAGCGGCAATGCACAGGGCGAAAACGGTAAACCGACTGAGGCGCACGATGGCAGCTCCTTAGGTCTGGGCAAGGTCTGGACGCGCGATCGGACGTCCCCCGGACGGAGCCATACCCTCTGGGCTCCGGAATATCTATGGAACCCCTGATGCTCTGTGCGGAGGCTTCAACCTGTGGGGTCACCGATGATTCGGCAAGGAACGACCGGCCTCCGCTTCACTGGCGAGCGGCCCGATGGCGCTGCCCTATATCGGGTGCAATTTTACACGTAAGGGGCGTTCCTAAAGCCGAGCGACATCACGCGGGACTGTGGCCGGCCGAATTGCGTCGCCAGCCCGCAATTTGCAGGCGCTGGTGACAACCCCCGGATGCGCAGCCTGCCATTCCCATCGCCCAGATCGAAGACGTGCGCGGTTTCTATCGGTTCAAGGCCCCGACCGATCGCCCCCCCCCGCCTGCCACGGGAGGGGTGGCGCGGCAGTCGCCCCTTCCTCGTTGCCCGTTTCTGAGGCCGGTCAGTTAGGAACTCGCTTCAAACGTCGAGATTGGCGACGTTGAGGGCATTATCCTGGATGAATTCCCGTCGCGGCTCGACCACGTCGCCCATCAGACGGGTGAAGATCTCGTCGGCCAGGTCCGCCTGCTCGATCTCGACACGCAGCATCGAGCGCGCATTTGGATCGAGCGTCGTTTCCCAGAGCTGCTCGGCGTTCATTTCTCCCAGCCCCTTGTAGCGCTGGATCGAGAGGCCTTTGCGGCCGGCGGCCAGCACAGCATCGAGCAATTCGGATGGGCGAGTGACGCTCGTCCCCTTGGCGGCCGCCGATGACGCGGCAGGAAGAGCTTCCTCGTCGCCTTCCTCGACGGTCGGTTCGGCCTGCGCGGTGGTTGCCGCCGTCCGGGCGGTGAGCAGGCGGCTCGGTTTGGCGTAAACCTCACGCTGCTCGCGCACGAGCATGTCCAGTTTGCGGGCCTCGGCAGACGTCAGGAACGCCGCCTCGACGATGTGGTGATCCGTAACGCCGCGCACCAGTCGCTCGAGATGATAGCCGCCCTCGGCCGAGATGCGTCCTTCCCATTTGCCCTCGGCGTCGGTGGCGTTGAGCCAGGTCGCCGCGCGGTCGACGGCCTCGGCCCGGCCCGGGCTATCCATATCCGGTGTCAGCGCGCCGGCCAGCGCCAGCGCTTCTATGATCGCCCCATCGTAACGCCGCGGCACGTAGCGCATAAGTGCGCGCATACGGCGAGCATGATCGATCAGGGTACGCAGATCCGAGCCGATGCGTGGGCCGTCCGCCGTCTCCAGGACGAGCGTCTCGACACCGTTGTCGACGAGATACTGGTCGAGCGCGGCTTCGTCCTTCAGATAGACTTCTGATCGGCCGCGGGTTGCCTTGTAGAGCGGCGGCTGAGCGATGTAGAGGTGCCCCGCCTCAACGATCTGCGGCATCTGCCGATAGAAGAAGGTCAGCAGCAGCGTGCGGATGTGCGCGCCATCCACGTCGGCGTCTGTCATGATGACGATCTTGTGATAGCGCAGCTTCTCAAGGTTGAAGTCGTCGCGGATACCGGTGCCCATTGCCTGGATGAGCGTGCCGATTTCGCGCGATGCGAGCATGCGGTCAAACCGCGCTCGTTCAACGTTGAGGATCTTGCCACGCAAAGGGAGGATGGCCTGGAAATGGCGATCGCGGCCCTGCTTGGCGGAACCGCCGGCGCTGTCACCCTCGACCAGGAATAGTTCGGATTTGGCGGGATCGCGCTCTTGGCAGTCGGCGAGCTTGCCGGGCAGCGAGGCGATGTCCATCGCACCCTTGCGCCGCGTCAGTTCGCGCGCCTTCTTGGCGGCCTCACGCGCGGCGGCAGCGTCGATCACCTTCTGTATGATGGTCTTGGCGTGCGCGGGATTTTCTTCGAGCCACTCGGCCATTTTGTCCGCCATCAGGCTTTCCAGCGGCTGGCGCACCTCCGATGAGACCAGCTTGTCCTTGGTCTGGCTGCTGAACTTGGGATCGGGCAGCTTGACGGAGACGATGGCGGACAGCCCCTCGCGCATATCCTCACCGGTGAGAGAAACCTTCTCTTTCTTCAGCGCGCCCGACCGCTCGGCATAATGGTTGAGGGTTCGCGTGAGTGCGGCGCGGAATGCGGCAAGGTGGGTGCCGCCGTCGCGCTGCGGGATGTTGTTGGTGAAGCAGAGGACATTTTCGTAATAGCTGTCGTTCCACTCCAACGCGACGTCGATGGTGATATCGTCCCGGGTGCCGGTGATCGCCACCGGCTCCGGCATCAGCGCCGTCTTGTTGCGGTCCAGATATTTGACGAAGGCCGCGATGCCGCCCTCATAGTATAACTCGACCGTCTTATGTTCTTCGCTCCGGGCGTCGTTGAGGAACAGGCGCACGCCGGAATTGAGGAAAGCCAGTTCGCGATAGCGATGCTCCAGCTTTTCGAAATCGAAATCGGTGATCTTGAAGGTCTCGGGGCTGGGCAGGAAGGTTACGCGCGTGCCCTTCCGGTCATTGGCCGGGCCGACGACCTTGAGCGGTGCCTCGGCTTCGCCGTGGCGGAAACGCATGAAATGCTCCTCGCCGTTCCGCCAAATGGTAAGATCCAGCCATTCGGACAGCGCGTTGACGACGCTGACCCCGACGCCGTGCAAGCCACCGGAAACCTTGTAGGCGTTGTGATCGGAGCTGTTCTCGAACTTTCCGCCGGCATGGAGCTGGGTCATGATGACCTCGGCCGCGGAGACGCCTTCCTCCTTGTGGATGCCGGTAGGGATGCCGCGGCCGTTGTCGGTGACGCTTACCGAGCCATCCGGGTTGAGCGTGATGTCGATCCGATCGCAATGGCCGGCCAGCGCCTCGTCGATGGCATTGTCGCTGACCTCGAACACCATGTGATGGAGGCCGGATCCGTCGTCGGTATCGCCGATATACATGCCGGGGCGCTTGCGCACCGCGTCGAGGCCCTTGAGGACCTTGATGCTGTCAGCGCTGTAGTCGGTTTGATTCTGGGTGTTCGTCTGTTCGTCTGCCATGCCAAGCATATAGGTAATGGGGCGGACGAACGAAAGTGAAATGAGCCCGCTGAGACTCCGAGCTGCCTGTCTTGTGTCGGTCGGAGGGCGCGCCCTGGCGATCACTGGTAAGGAGGGACATAGCCGGCGGGTACAACAGCATGGGGGCCGAAATAATGGAGCGCCGCGCCGGCGATCAGGCCGATGCCGACCAGCAGATAGGCCAGGATGGCAAGACGGCGACCCAGTGCTGGTCGATACCAACGATTGCGTCTGACCTGTACCTGCCGGTCCACCACCCAATAGAGGCCCAGCGCGATCAGGACTGCGACGGTGTAAACCGCCGCTATGTGCACAGGTTTCTCGACGGGCAGCCAGCGTTTGGTGACGAAATTGACCGCGAACTCGCCGATCCAGTGATTGAGGTAGAGCGGATAGGAAAGACCGCCCGCGATCAGCGCGACCGGGCTGCGCTTGCCGGGGATCGCCGTTGCCACCACCACCGACAGCGCGAAGAGCGGCCCCACCACATATTGGCTGGCGGTGACAGACATCAGCGCCGCGCAGGTCACGGCTGCAACCAAGGCGAGGACCCGGACCCATGGTCGGCTCGCGATGGCGTGATCATGTTGCAGGATGGCGGCACACACACCGAGCGCCACAGAGCCGGCATGCCAGTCCAGCGCCACCAACATTGGGGCCAAGACGCCCCAGCTCAGAACGGATCGCCCGAACGGCAGGAACAAGATGATGATCGGAGCGAGCAGGTAGAATTGCTCCTCCACCGAGATGCTCCAGAACTGATTGCCGGAGCCATCAAGGGGCAGCTCGAAAAAGGCTTGGGGGAAGAAGGTATAGAGCTGGTGGGTGAAGGTGACGTCCAGAACGAGATACTTCACCCAGAAAAAATCGATTCCCTCGCGAGCGGCGGCTAGCCCGTAAATCAACAGGATGGCGAGCGCGTAGGGGATCCATATGCGCGTGGCACGGTTGAAGAAGAACCGCGGCAGGTCCTGCTTTCCTGAGCGTAGCAAGATGCCGCCGATCAGCCACCCGCTGAGTGCGAAGAAAACTTTGACCGCCAGCGTGCCATTGAGAAAAGGGAAGAAGGCGGAAGCCCCGCTGTGGTCAAGAACGACGATGGAGGCGAGCGCGAAGCGGAGCCAGTCAAACCAGGGATACTCGTCCTGTCGGTCGCCCGATGCAGAGTGCTTTGACGGGACGGGCGCGCGCTCCAAGTCCTGGAACGTCCTGTGGCTGCCCGTAGCATCCCGCAGCATGTCTTGCTCTCTCCCCGGGAAAGCAGCTCCCCCGGGAGCCCAAGATGTCCTTAATCGATCGGACCGGCATCACCTCTGTTTTTTGAAGAGAGTCAAGATGTTATTGCGTCGGGCACAGGTGGCACCGGCGCGTTTGGCGCGGGTTTCCCTTCATCGTGGTGTTTCCGCGCCGACGTGCGAAGGGCCGGGCGGACGGCCCGGCCCTGAGCGGCATCAGGAAAGAACTCAGGCGGCGGACTTGCCAGCCTTGTGCTGCTCGTAACGCTCGATCGCTTCGACGATGATCCGGCGGGCGGCCACAGCATCGCCCCATGTGCCGACGCGCACCCACTTCTCCGCCTCGAGATCCTTATAGTGGGTGAAGAAATGCTCGATCTGCTGCGCGACGATATCCGGCAGATCGTCCTTTTCCATCACATCGGCATAATATGGGAAGGTGGCGTCGTCCGGCACGCAGAGCAGCTTCTCGTCCCCGCCATGCTCGTCCTCCAGGTTGAGCACAGCGATCGGCCGGGCACGGACGACACAGCCGGGAATGAAAGGCGAGCGGGCCACGACCAGGGCGTCGAGCGGGTCGCCGTCGGGCGAGAGGGTGTGCGGCACGAACCCGTAATTGGCGGGGTAGCGCATCGGCGTATGCAGGATCCGGTCGACGAACAGGGCGCCCGAGACCTTGTCGAATTCATATTTGACCGGTTCGCCCCCGGTCGGCACCTCGATGACGACGTTGAGGCTCTCCGGCGGATTGGCGCCGACGGGAATCAGTTCGATGTTCATGCAATGCTCGCAGCAAGAGGTTAATGCTCGCGAGCCTCCCCCGTCCGCGATGACAGCAGGCGGTCGAGACTCGATTCTTCCCCTCCGGGGTTTTGCAGGCGCGGATACCGGAGACCGCCCGAATAATCGAGCGTGATCGTGCGGTATCGTTTGCCCTGCTTGATGAGGAGCGAGAGCGGGTTACGGCCATCGCTCGTCTGTCGCAGCGCCGACCGGAGGAGGTCGGCCGAATATTCGATACTCCCCACCGCGACAATATCCGTCCCGATGGTTACGCCGGCCTTGAAGGCCGGACTGTCCCAGACCACCGCCTGCACCACGCCATTATTGCCCACGACAAAGCCCGCGCCATAGCTCTGGTCGACCAGCTTGCCCTTCGTTTCGAGCGCCTTGGTCGCGGCATTGGGCGTTTCGCCGTAGACGAGGCGGTAACCGCTGAGCCGGAGAGGGGCGGTGGTTGCGTCACGGGTTGGCTGGTCCACCCGTTCGCGCAGGAAACCGGCCCAGTCGTAGGGCGCGAGGCTTTCCAACGTGTCGATCACATCCTGACGGCTATAGGTGAGCACGCCCCAATCGCCATCGTTCATGCCGAAGAAGGCCCTGGCAAAATCGTCGAGGCCCTTGGCGCCCTTGCTCTCGCGCCGGAGGATGGCGTCGGCTTCCAGCCAGAGCATCATGCCCTCGTTGTAATAATCCTCGGCGCGCTGCCAACTCTGCCATGCCTTGGGCCGGCGCGCGGCGATGACCGGATCGAGCGTGGTGTCGGCGAGGGGGCGCCAGGCGCGGCCGGGAACCGCCTCCAGCCGCGCGGCGATCTGGGCAAGACTGTCCAGCGCTTCTGCCTTGCTTAGCAGGCCGGCGCGGGCTGCCAGGACATAGCCCCAGAACTGCGTCTGGCCTTCATAGAGCCAGAGCAGGTCATCCTGCATCGGCGTGGTGAAGTCCGGGGTCCAAAGCAATGCCGGGCGGCGATACTTCCCGTTCCAGCTATGGGTGAATTCGTGGGCGAGCAGGTCGCGGTCGCCGATCGCCTCGGCCCACTTGGCGAAGTAGCCGGTGCCGACCCCATTTTCACTGGAACGATGGTGCTCGACCCCAATGCCGCCGAGCGTGTCCGAGATCGCAAATAGAAACTTGTAGCGATTGAAATGGCGACTCCCGAACAGGGTGATCGCCTCGTCGACCAGCTTGCGGTGCGGGGCGATCTGCTCGGGCGTGGCGAGAAGCTGCTCCGGACTGTCGGCGAACATCTCGAGCGCGACGTCATGGCCGAGATCGAGGGTGCGCGCGTAACGGCCGGCGAATAGCGGAGAGTCGACCAGCGTGTCGTAATCGGTCTCTTCATAAATAATTGAATTACCGCGCTTATTTCCGTTTAGCGCGGATGCCGCCGTCCATCCTTCCGGGAGCGTGACACGGGCCTGGATCGGGATCCGGCGGGTGTAATAGCCGGCCGGATAGAGGGACATGCTGTAGAACTGCAGGTTGAGCAGCGAATCGGTCATCACCACCCTGCCCTGATTGCTCGCGGTCGGCGCGAGGAACTGGAAGGCCGCGACGAGTGTCCGCGCGCCCTCCGGTACCGAGAGGTGGAAGGCATAGACATTGAACGGATCGCGCTGCCAGGCGACGGGCTTGCCGTCGGCGGTGAAGGTCAGCCCCGCCAGCTTCTCGATCTCGCCGCGCGGGGCGTGCTTGCCGGGGATCCACTCGGGGAACAGCAGGGTGAGCGGGCCACCGCCGACCGGGAATGTCTGGGTGACCCGGATGATGCGGCGCACCGTATCGCTGGCGTCGATATCGAGCTGGATGGTGCCCGCGGGCCAGGCGATGTCGCGCGCGGGCGGGATGGCCGAGACGATCGGCTGTGCCTGCGGCGCGGAGCGCGGCGGCTCTTGTGCGGCGAGGGGCGCGAAGGGAAGGGCGGCGGTAAAGGCGAGAGCCAACGGCACGGTCGAAAAGGCGAGGCGCATCAAGGTGCTCCGGGGAACGGGACCAGAGTGCCAGCATGGCGAGGAGCGCGGGGCGCGTCCAGACCCGCTCTTGCCGATCGGACGGGCGAACGACGGCGGACCCGATCCGGAAGAGCGATGCAGAACGACTTGTTGCGGGATCAACACAGGGTATGATGCGCCCTGACAGGTGCGAGTCCGCCCCCAAGCAAAAAATGGCGCCCCGCCTGTGCAGGAGAAGGAGAGGCACATGCATGTAGGCTTGGCGTCCGGGTTCGCGCACCAGCGTGGCAGGGACTATCCCGACATCCAGTTCATCCATGAGGAGGTCGAGAATCTTGTCCTCGCCGAGGAACTGGGGTTCGACTCGGTGTGGATCACCGAGCATCACTTCTCCGATTATTCGATGTCCAACGACCCCCTGCAGTTGCTGAGCTATATTGCCGGGCGCACCAAGCGCGTGAAGCTGGGCACGCAGGTCATCATCGTACCCTGGCATCAGCCGGTGCGGCTGGCCGAGAAGATCATCAATCTCGACATTCTTTCTCGTGGGCGCGCCATCCTCGGCTTCGGAAACGGCCTCGCCCCGCACGAGTTCGAAGGCCTCGGGATCGACCAGAACACATCGCGCGAACTCTATGGCGAGATACTGGACCTGGTGATCCCCGCGATCGAGACCGGCGTGATCGAGGGCGAGGGCAAGCATATCAAGCAGCCGCGCCGCGAATTGCGCCCGCACCCGTTGCGCAGCTTCGAGGGGCGTAAATTCTGCGGCTCGCTTTCTGGCACGTCGATGCACACGGCCGCGCGGCTCGGCTTCGGCAACATGGTGCTGATGCTGCCCCAGCGCGGCAAGGAGGCGCCGCCGGACCTGTATGCCGAGATCTGGGCGCAGGAACGGCCCGGCACCCTGCCGCCGCCGCCAATGGTCGGCGGCAATTATTATATCGACGAGAGCGCCGACTATGCCGAGGAGCAGGGGCGCAAATATCTCGCCAACACCATGTATGCGGCGATCCGCAACTACAGCCTCGACAAGCCGGGGCTGTTCTCCGGCATCAAGGGCTACGAATCCTACGAGAAGATGGCGATGCGGCCCGAGCAGATCGATCCCTATGTCGCGGATTTCGCCAAGGGGGTGGTCGCCGGGACGCCGCAGATGATCCTCGAGCGCATGTGGGAGCTGAAGCAGATCTACAAGCCGCAGGGCTTCTTCCCGCACGTTTATTTCGGCGGCATGCCCCAGGCCGAGGCGATGAAGAACATCAAGCTGTTCGCCGAGAAGGTGCTGCCGGAGCTAAAAAGCTGGGAGGCGGAAACCTCCATCGACGACCGGTTCCTGCAGGCTGCGGAGTAAAGCGCGAGGCGCCGGCGTCGTCGGGGCTGAGCCGTGCTCGACATGGGGCGGGCCATGGCTGCTGAAACGTGTTCAGCACGCCGTTTGCCTATGTCGTCGCGTTCCTCAGCCCTCCCCGCCGGGATAGCGCTCGAACGCGGGCAAGGCATCAATGCCGGTCATCCACGCAATCCGTTCGGCGGTCTGGACGTGGATATGCGGCGGTAGAACGGCTGGGTCGTCCAGCGTGGCGGACTGGATGTCGACAAGGCCGGGCAGCGTGTGCGGATTACGGAAAAACAGGCCGGTGCCGCAGGTGGGGCAGAAGCTGCGCGTGGCGTTGGCCGATGATTGAAAGCTGCGTGGCTCGCCCATGAGCACGGTCAGCGCCTGCTCGGGAAAGGCCGACCAGGCGACCATCGGCGCACCAGCCGATTTGCGGCAATCCCTGCAGTGGCACAGCGCGACATAGGTGGGCGCTCCCTCGACGCGGTAGCGAACGGCGCCGCATTGGCAGCCGCCTTCAAGGGTCTGGCTCATCACTCATCTCCTAATGCTGTGCGAATGGAACATATCAGGAACGATAACCTGCGGCAATGCGTAACGGGGCTCGCGATGCGCATGGGCACGGCGGGTGGGGCCGGCTTGCCCGCGCGGCCATGGCAGGCGCGCGTCGTCGGGTGTTTCCATCGGCCCGCAAAATGCTTTAGAGGCGCGACCATGGCGAAGATCCAGACACCCCGGCCCATCCGCGGCACTCAGGACATGATCGGCGAGACGGCGGACCGTTTCGCGCATGTGGTCGATACGTTCGAGCGGGTACGGCGGCTTTACGGCTTCAAGCGGATCGAGTTGCCGGTGTTCGAGGCGACGGCGGTGTTTTCGCGATCGCTGGGCGAGACGACCGATGTGGTCTCCAAGGAGATGTACACGTTCGAGGATCGCGGTGGCGATTCGCTGACGCTGCGGCCGGAGTTCACGGCGGGGATCGCGCGGGCCTATATCACCGAGGGCTGGCAGCAATATGCGCCGCTCAAGGTCGCCACCCATGGCCCCCTGTTCCGCTACGAGCGGCCGCAAAAGGGGCGCTATCGCCAGTTCCACCAGATCGATGCCGAGATCATCGGCGCGGCCGAGCCGCTGGCGGACGCCGAGCTGCTGATCTTCGCCGACCAGCTGCTGAAGGAACTGGGGGTCGCCGAGGGCGTGACGCTGACGCTCAACACGCTGGGCGACGCCGCCAGCCGCGAGGCGTGGCGGGCGGCGCTGGTCGCGCATTTCGATGGGCACCGCGCGGCGCTGAGCGAGGATAGCCTGACCCGGCTGGAGAAAAATCCGATGCGGATCCTCGACAGCAAGGATCCGGCCGACCAGGCGGTCGTTGCCGATGCGCCGGATATCGACGCCTATCTCACCGACGAGGCGCGCACCTTCTTCCAGCGGGTCACGGACGGGCTCAAGGCGGCGGGCGTGGCTTGGCAGCGCAACGCGCGGCTGGTGCGCGGGCTGGATTATTATCGCCACACCGCCTTCGAGTTCATCACCGACCGGCTGGGCGCACAGGGCACGGTGCTGGGCGGCGGGCGCTATGATGGCCTGATCGAGACGCTTGGCGGCCCGGCGACTCCGGCGGTCGGCTGGGCGGCGGGGATCGAGCGGCTGGCGATGCTGCTGGAGGAGGCGCCGGCGGCGACGCTGGACGTGGTCATTGCGCTGGAAGACGATACGATGCTGGCGCAAGCGCTGACCGGCCTCGCGGCGCTGCGGGCGGCTGGGTTGAGCGCGGACAGCGTGACCAGCGGGTCGCCGCGTAAGCGCTTCGACAAGGCGGCGAAGATTCCGGCGCGGGCACTGGTCTCCGTCGGCGCGCGGGATGGCGCGCTGCACCTCAACATCCGCTGCGACGATGCGGCGCTGGCCGCCCGCGTCGAAGTGTTGATGCGGGCCGGGGCCTGATGCAGATCTCGCCCGACCGGATCGCGGCGATCCTGCGGCGGCAGGAGGAAGTGCAGGCGCAGATGGCGCGGCCGGACCTCGATCCGGCCGAGTTCGTGCGGCTCTCCAAGGATTATGCCGAGCTGGAGCCAGTGGTGCGCGCGGCGTCCGAAGTGGAAGGGTTGCGCGGCGAGGTGGCCGAGCTGGAGGCGATGCTCGCCGACCCCGAGATGAAGGCGATGGCGCAGGAGGAGCTGGCGGCGGTGCGCGCGCGGCTTCCGGAGGCCGAGCATGCGCTCGCCGTGGCGCTGCTGCCCCGCGATGCGGCGGACGAGCGCGCGGCGATGCTGGAGATTCGCGCCGGCACCGGCGGCGACGAGGCGGCCCTGTTCGCGGGCGACCTGCTGCGCATGTACCAGCGCTATGCCGAATCGCGCGGCTGGCGGGTCGAGCTCATCTCGGCCAGCACCTCCGAGCAGGGCGGCTACAAGGAAGTGATTGCCAGCGTGACCGGCGCGGGCGTGTTTGCGCGGTTCAAGTTCGAGAGCGGCGTGCACCGCGTGCAGCGTGTGCCGGTGACCGAGAGCGGCGGGCGCATCCATACCAGCGCGGCGACGGTGGCGGTGCTGCCGGAAGCGACCGAGGTTGACGTGCAGATCGACGACAAGGACCTCAAGATCGACATTTATCGCGCATCCGGCGCAGGCGGACAGCATGTCAACACAACCGACAGCGCCGTGCGCATCACCCATCTGCCCAGCGGCATCGTGGTCACGCAGCAGGATGAGCGCTCGCAGCACAAGAACAAGGCCAAGGCCATGCAGGTGCTGCGGGCCCGGCTCTACGAGATGGAACGCGAGCGGGCGCAAAGCGAGCAGGCCGGCGCGCGCAAGGCGATGGTGGGCAGCGGCGATCGCTCCGAGCGCATCCGCACCTATAATTTCCCGCAGGGGAGGGTGACCGACCACCGGATCAACCTGACCCTGCACCGGCTGCCCGAGATCCTCGAAGGCGGGGGGCTGGACGAGGTGATCGCGGCGCTGATCGCACACGACGAGGCGGCGCGGCTGGCTCAACTCGACATGGCGGCGTGAGCGGGGACCGGATTCGATGACGGCGCTGGCGGCGTGGCTGCGCGAGGCGGCCGGGCGGCTCGCGGCGGTGAGCGATACGCCGCGCCTCGACGCGGAGCTGCTCGCCGCGCACGCCCTGGGCATCAGCCGTGAGGCGCTGATCCTCGACCTGCCGCGTCTGGCCGTGCCTGACACAGCCGAGGCGCTGCTGGCGCGTCGGCTTGCGCACGAGCCGGTGGCCTATATCACCGGCACGCGCGATTTCTGGACGTTGACCCTATGCGTGACGCCGGCGGTGCTGATCCCCCGTCCGGATAGCGAGACGCTGATCGAGGGCGCGATCGCGCATTTCGCCGGCGGGGCGCGGCCGCGCCGGATCCTCGACCTGGGCACCGGTTCGGGCGCGCTGCTGCTCGCGGCGCTCGACGAGTGGCGCGACGCGACCGGGCTGGGCATCGACCGCTCGGCCGAGGCCGTGGCGGTGGCGCGCGACAATGCGGTGCGTTGCGACATGGCGGCGCGCGCCGAGATTCGCCTTGGCGACTGGGGGACAGGGGTGGCCGAACGCTTCGACCTCGTCCTGTGCAACCCCCCCTATATAAGAAGTGATGCGATGCTGCCGCGCGACGTGCTGGCGCATGAGCCGGCGGGCGCGCTGTTCGGCGGCGAAGACGGGCTGGCGGCCTATCGCCTGCTGGCGGGTCAGCTCGGCGGGCTGCTGGAGCGGGACGGCGTGGCGTTGTTTGAGATCGGCTTCGACCAGGGAGAGACCGCCGGCGCGCTGTTCCGTGCGGCAGGGTTCCGCGTGACGCTGCGGCGCGACCTTGCCCGGCGCGACCGCGCGCTTGTCGTCACATGGTGATGGGGTGCCGCCTCGCCTCGTCGGTGCATCGTGCCGGCTCTGCCCGGCCGTGCAAAGCGATGGCTTGGGGGCGGCCAACGCCATGTTCGTGTTTTTTTCACAGTAAAATGCGATTTCCTCTTGGTTTGAGGGCCGGGAGCGATTATCTGGCGGACATAGGACTGTGTTAGCCCACGCGCGTGGCGCAAGGCTGGCGGTCTGCTCCCACAGTTTTGGCGGCGTCCTCGAGTAGGAGCCGTTTGCCGAAGCGCGGGGCGCGAGTGGCGTGTGGCCGCTCCGCCAGCGGCAGATTGCACAGCGTTCCGGGCGTTGTTCGGGAATGCCGGAATTTTTAGCGAGAGCATAGGGACGAACCGTTGATCAACAATCGTCAAGCCGGCCGCCGTCGCGGTCGGAATAATCCGCGCCAGAATGGCGGCAACGGCAATCGCGGCAATGGTGATTCCGGCAACCGCATCGATAGCCGCGCGCGCGGCAATGCGGCGCAACTGCTCGAAAAATACCGCAACCTTGCGCGCGATGCGCAGCTGGCAGGCGACCGGGTAAACGTGGAATATTATCTGCAGTTCGCGGATCACTATTTCCGCGTGCTGGCGGATAATCGCGCTCGCCAGGAGGAGCAGCAGAACCGCTTCCGCCGCCCCGATGAGCGCGGCGATGATTTCGAGCAGGATGGCGAAGAGGGCGAGGACACGCTGGACCAGTCCGGCGACGATGGCTTCGGCGACCCCCGCCAGGAGCGCCCGCAGGACAGCCGCCGGCAGGAGCCGCGCCCGCGTCGCGAACGCCCCGCCCGCGCCGAGCGGCAGGAGCCGCTGCAGCGCATCGCCAATGACGATGGCGACAATGAACAGGATGGCGACATCGGCCTGCCCGGCCTGCCGCCGTCGATCGTCCGCAGCGATGACGTGGATGCGCCAGAGGCTGAGGCCGCCGCACCTGTCGTTGAGGAGGAAGCTCCCGCCAAACCGCGCCGCGGTCGACGCCCGCGTCAGCCGGAAGCCGCCGAATAGAGAAGCAGGTCGCATGTGCCCTGTCGAGGGACCGTGCGGGGCCATGGATAGCGCGCCGTCGATGCTCGCGATCCGATCAAGGCGCTGGGGGTGGCGGCCCACGCGCGCCTTGCGGTCTGATTGACGTGATATGCCTTTGCGGCGGCAGCGGTGCCGCCTTGATCGAATGCCGAAAGGCTGCCGGCCCCTCGCGCTCGTGATGAGGCGATGTTTTTTACCCGCCCGGAGCTGTGGCATGGCTCCGGTTTTTTGGGGTCGGCGCGGCGGCTCATGCGGGGCATGCCCCGGCTCCATGCTCGCGCCGATCCCGTGCTGTTTTCTTCAGCCTTCCGGATAGTGAACGCGGGACGCCTCCCGCTTAAATCGGATGGCCCTTGGGGCCGTCAATTGGTCATGGCTGTGCGCGGAAGCGGGTGGCGACGGGGACCAACAGGCTGCCGGTGGCACCGCCGCCGATCAGTCGTCCTCGCCGAGCACGTCCTTGCTGACCCTGTCCTCGACCTGCTCGTCGTGACCAGTGCCGCTGGACAGGAACATCAGGCCCATCAGCAGCGCGGCCATCATGATCGTCGCCCATACGCCCACCACCGTCATGATGACGAAGACGATCGGCAGGGGACCGCTGAGCCACCATACGAGCGCGGCCATTGCGAAGGAAAAGGCGAGTGATGCCGCAGCCATAGCACGCAACATCTTGCGGAAGCGCGACCAGGCGAAGGCCGCATTGCGGCGATCGTCAAGTCCTGGTTGGATAGTCATGGCCCCGCCATATGCCTCTCGCACAGCGCGATCAAGGCTTTGACGGGCGCTTGTTCCGGGCGCATAGTCGCCTGCTAGCGGCCGCTTGTCGGTTTCGCAGACCGATGGCCGGCCCGGTTCGAAACGCGGGAGGATGGCGATGTCGGTCAGCAAATTTATCGGCGACCAGCGCGGCGAGATTATCACGGCCGGGAAGGGTGACAAGGTCGCGGCGGTCGTGGCGCTGCTGGCTGGCCGACGAATTGGTTGCGTGCCCATCGTCGAGGATGGCCGGGTCCTCGGACTCTTCTCTGAGCGCGACGTGATCTATGGCCTCCAGCGCGACGGCGCTGCGTTGCTCGACAAGACCGTGGGCGAGGTCATGACGGCCCCCGCCGTCACGATCGAGCCCGAAACGCCCATTCTCTCTGCCCTGTCCCTGATGACGCAACGGCGCGTGCGCCATCTGCCGATCGTCGAAGATGGCAAGCTGATCGGATTTGTCAGCATCGGCGATCTCGTCAAATCGCGCATGGATCGCATAGAAACCGAGGCTGCAGCAATGCGGAGCTATATACAGAGTGCGTGAGGCGTCTTTGTATCGCCGTTCGTGACCGCGTTTCGAGGCTGCCCTCCCTTTCGCTATGGCTGGGGCGCTGTGGCGACGCCGCAATGCCGGTGAGCTGTCCGGCCGGGAAGGATCCTCCCGGCTGCTGCCGCGGCGCGCGGCGCA